>Ga0099825_1004498_pt1 | contig 18246 bp, 12 predicted proteins | sample SiratroredBW_FD_76838 | JGI IMG/M metagenome (GOLD analysis project Ga0099825, IMG submission 76838) | Root nodule microbial communities of legume samples collected from California, USA - Siratro red BW | ecosystem: Host-associated > Plants > Roots > Nodule | place: USA: California | collected...
AAAAAAAAAAAAATATATAATTTATATATATATATATATATATATATATATATATATATATATATATATATATATATATATATGGTAATTCTAAATGATGTGAGATTTTTGAATAGTTCTGTATAATTAGTTATGATAAAAGTCTTCTCAATTAACTTTCCTAAGAATTAAAGTATATAGGTAGACTTTGGATTAATTTATTTTAAGTACTCTGTTTTCTTATAAATGCTTCGATTATAAATATTTGAGTGAAAATTTATTTAAACAAGGCCAAACTACTTCTTAGATATATGATTTTTTTTTTATATAAATCTTCATGTATCTAATAAACATAAAATAAGATTAAAGTAAATGTAAATTATCTTTATAATTTATCATAAAAATACGAACCGTTAGATGCATTACGAGGTGATCTGAAATTTTCCTACATTCTATTATAGGAATTTAATATTATGTAATATTTTATCTCAAGATAGCATTTACAAAGTTGTGAAATACATATATAAGTTATAGTCTAAAACTTAGAGTCAAAGAAGTTATATGCGATTAACTTTTATAGTAGTTTTTTCATCTGATTTTTATAAAAGCTTTGTCATCTAAATTTTATAGAACTTTCCTTTTCTAACTTCACTAAAAAAAATACACAAGTAAAATTTTATTATAAATACTTATTAAAATTTATTCAAACAATATCAAAGTACTTATTAGATATGTGTTTCTCATGTAAACATATAAGTTATTGTTACTAATGAAAATAAAATAATATTAAAGTGTTGTTGCATTTATAATGTAAATGTAAATTATCTTCATAATTTATCATAAAGAGATAAATTGTTAAATGTTTTTTTTAACGGCAAAAAGTGAAATTAATTAAAGGGAACACTTCAGGGGTGTTCCAACCTTATTATAAAAGCATAACTGACCTTACACCTAATCAACCCTACAATATAATTAACAGAAAAAGCAATAACATAGTCCAAAATTTGCATAACAATACACAATACAACAAAGTATGTATCAACATAAAAAAATAATAACCTGGCACAACACAGATAAAATGGTTCATGTACTCGGTAACACATTACTTTTCTACCTCTTAAATCTCCTTTTCTGAGCAATCATGTAATCCTTATGGCTTCAGATTTGTCATGAGTTTCACTGCATCGCGCTTCTACCTTGACTTGTCAATGTCAGTTATTCTTCTGCTCTTACCCTTACCTACAAATTAAGCACAACAAAGTCTTAGTGCCTAGTCAACATCCCTCTACACGAACTCCTCCAATTTCATTATTCGATTGCAACCATTAATGTCATCATCACGTACACTCCAACTATTCTACCTAATCTCTGATAGACATACTTTTGGACTAATGCACCATTCCAGAAAAGAGAAACGAACTATCTGCCTATCACTCCTAGCCCAAGACCAAGCTATCAATTGTGTCATTGCAAAAATTTCAACCTCATTCACTCTCCCGTTACAAAATACTACTTTGTTCCTATGTTTTCAAATTTCTCTTACTATTGTCAACCATATCCATTTTCATACTATATTTGTTTTTCTACTCTGTCTAATGATATAAATTTTTTTGAAGTAATTAATAATATTCTCATTCGCAACTGAGATTACTCCTAACCACCTATCACACTTGTCCTAAACATTTTGTGAGACCTCGCAAATTAGTCAATGATGATAAAATGTTAAATGCATTAATAAGTGATGTGAGACTTTCCAACACTTTATTATAGGTTTTGTTTTGATTTCATGTAAGATTTAATTTTAAAACAATTTAACATTTGTAAAGTTGTGAGATATAAATTATACTCCAAAACTTAGTCGATATCTCTCTTTCAAATATTTTTCCTGTAACTTATTTAAGAAATATATTTCAAATATTTAAATATTTAATATTTCTCCTGTAATATGATGAATAAATATATTTGAAATATTTAAATATTCAAATATTTTTTCCTGTAACTTATTGAATAAATATTTGAAAGTATATTTGAAATATTGAATAAATATTTATTTTATATTTATAAAATAAATATATTAAACATTTTAATACATCACTATATTAACTATTATGAATAACTATAAATTATAGATTACGCTATTAACTTCTATAATAGTTATTCAAGAAACTCAATCTATTTTTAATATTTTTTTATAAAAATTTATGTTAAACATTATTATAAACTTTGATATTTTAACTAGACTAACACTTCAAAGTTTAACCATCCATCATATCAATTTATTTTTAATTACTGTGTACTTATCATGTAAATATTCATTCATAAAAGTTATTTCTATTATTAAAATAAAATATGATTAAAATGTTCATTTGTAAAATATATATAGATTATGTTCATAATATATCATGAAGAAATGAACAGCTGCTAATGCTAAATGCATTAACAGGTGATGTGAGACTTTCCAATACCTTACTATAAATTCCGATGTCATGTAAAATTTCATCTTAAAACAATTTAACATTTGCAAAGTTGTCCAATAGACCTATAAGTCACACCATATAGGACTTCCTCTCGTTTCTCTTATAACTTGTGTGATTAATTTCTATAAGAATTTTTTCATCTATCTTAACTCAAAAAGTAGACTTTAGCTTATTCAAATTTAATTACTTTCTTTTCTTATAAATATTTATAATACAATTTATTCAAACAATACATAAATATTTATCATTTAAACTTCACACATAAGTTATTTCTATTATTGAAATAGAATAAAATTAAAATTAAAGTGTTTATTTTGTAATGTAAATTTAAATTTTCGTAACTTATCAAGAAGAAATGAACTGTTAAATGTATCAACATATAGACTTTCCAAGACTCTACTACATTTTTCCTTTAACCTTTGTGATTAACTTCGTCATGATTTTCTCATCTAACTTTTCTAGAAAAGTATACTTTATCTTCTTAGTTCATTTTAATTACTTTTATTCTTCTAAATATTTATAGGACAATTTATTTTATAGCTTCTTAAGTTAATTTAATCTAAACTCTAAGTTGAAATAAATAATAAATTACTTCTTCCATACTTATCCCAAAGTCCAATATGATCCAATTTATTGGTTGAGAAAAGAAGAAGAAAAATTTATGGCTAATATACAAAAGTAATGCGTTCTTATAACATTATATATATTTTATATTTATTCTGAACTTATGAATATGTTAAAGGTTTTTCTTGTTTTTACTTGATTTGATGAAAATCTTTTTTATGATTAGCCGATTGTTATAGAGGCTTGAGTAGGTTCCTTCCTTGTTTGTGTTCTTTATAGAGAAGGGAATTTCATTGCAATAATTTTATTATTGTGACATACAAAAGGAAAGGGAGAACCTTTGGCATGACATTGTTTAATTAAAAATTTGAACTTCTGCTGAGGAAAGAACTAACTTGTCAATTTAAGAGTCATTTACCGACTCCAATGTAAAATTTTATTATCCAGGACCAAGTCTATTAGTTTTAGGAACTCCATATATCTATTTGACTCAATTCTTTTCACATATTTTATAAGTTTTAATAAATAATATCTAAGATTTATGACTAATTTATATATTTATGAGTATCCAATATTTTTTTAAAGTACTCAATAAATTATAAAACTTTTTATTTACAGCTCTAACTAATAATTATTTGTATTTTATGTATGGTGTCATGTTAATTCTTCTAACCAATATTTGAAATATATTTAAATTTCTCTTTTAGACAAGTAACTTGTTTTTCTTTATCAATGTGTTTTGGATACTCATGAAATAATTTATGTCATCACATAATTCAGAGAAATTAATGGACACATGAACAAATGGACACATGAACAATTAACGGATACCTAAATAATATAATTCATGGCTAAAAACAATTAATATATATATATATATATATATATATATATATATATATATATAATTTAGAAAGTGCTCTTGAAATCACAGTTGTCCGTACTAAATAATGGATGGTAGGTACATTAATAATTATTTAAACTTATTTTTTAATAACAATATTATTAATACAAAAGAGAATAATATTTTTAAAACCTTTAAATCAATTCAAATGTATATTTAATGGATGTTCTCCAGCCTCAAAAGAGTGCTTTTGAATCATGCTCTTTGATTTTGTTTTTTGTATGATAAAGTAGTTCGAATTAAATAATAAAATTTTATTTTGGATGTAATTAAAGTTGAACATGTTTCAAAATCAATAATTAAAAAATGTAATATTTGAATTGAGTTTTATATAATTTTTTACGAATTCAATTTATTAATATTTTCATATGAGTATTATTCCATAATTAATTGTGCCACATTTAATATAAAATATAAATAAGATCCTTCAAATATTTCTCTCCATAGTGCCCTTTGCATGCGGATAGTGATTCAATGATTGGAACAGAGAGAGAGAGTGATTCAATGATTGGAACAGAGAGAGGCTGTTATGTTGAGCTAGCGATCTTAGATGTAAGGTGCAGAAGAGATTGTTATGAATGTTATCAGTATGAACATTAAGAATTGGGGTGGAATTAAATGAAATTACTTGAGATTCATCGTCAGAAAGGAAAATTTCAGAATAGTTTGTATTCAAGAAAGGAAGTTGGCCAGGGTCAGTAATCAGTTGTGTCAGTGGTTGTGGGGTTCTAATGGTATTGGTTGAGTACATAAAAGTGTGAATAAGGAAGGTGGGGGAATATTGACATTGTGAAATAATAGTTTTTTTTATGTGAAAGGATTGAAGAGGGCAAAGGTTTTATAGCTGTAGAAGGGTAATACTGGTAAGTGTTATAAACTTTTATTTCATAGGTAACTTGACTGGGAGAGGGAAAATATTGGTCGCATTAAGAACAGAAACTTTAAAATTACTTAAGGTGTGGTAAGAGATTTTAATGCTGTCAAACATTCATGGGAAAGAGAAGGGATAGGACATCATCATTAGGTGAAGAGGTCTAAGATGGAGGGGTTTAATAAGTTTATAGATAGTAATTTATTGTTAGATCTTCCTGTTGTTAGAAGAAAGTTTACTTGTATAAACTTAATGGAACAGCAAAAAATCATATTAGATTGAGCTTTAATCTCATATAATTGGATGGAAATATGATCAAGATTAAGACAGTATGTTCTTAATAAGACAAGTATCAGATCATTAGTGATTAAAAATAAGATAAGTGACTGGTGTTTGAAGCCCTTTCAATCTTTTGACGCATGGGAAGAATTAGAGAGGTTTAAGGAAGTCATAAGAGTGGCTCGGGGCTTGTAATGTTAATTGTGTCAATACATTAGAAGGTCTTAAAATTAATATAAGAATTAATATAAGGTTTAAGGAAGTCAGCTATAAAACAATAGAGGGAGCAGATTGTAATTTTATTTATATAAGAATTAGTATGTATTTTTTAATATTACGTCATCACACACTATTAAAGGAAATAAATGGACTTAGAATAAGAGTTGTAAAATAAAAAAACTAAGATCAAAATATTTAACTTAGAAGGTACTCTTACAAAATTTATTGAGTACTAAAGAAAAATAAAAATTGTGCATATATGAACACATAAAAATTCAGTAAATTTATGTTTTAATTAAAATTATTTTTAATACAAAAGAAAATTATATCTTTTTTTATTATTTTTTGATATAGCAATATTTTGCAGTTTGCAGAGAAAGTTTATGAATAATAAATTAATTTATTATTATATTTATTTTCTTATATAATAAATTAATTTAATTTAAATTATATTTGTTTGGGTGCTACACTGAATTTAATTCTTTTTAATGTTTTAGGATTATTATTTTGTTGAAAAGAACGTGCGAAATAGGTAGATTCTAAATTAATTTGAAAAATATAAAATATAATCTTTATTTTAAGACATTATTTTAAAAAAAATGAAATATTAGAATCTGTTTGACTACATATACTTCTATGCACCTTATAGTAAGAGAAACCATGTTAGAATCTGTCTGTTTGACTATATGCACTTATATGCACTTTGTAACTTGTAGGAATTGTCATTTTCTCATACCAAAGCTTCATAGATTTCATGTGTATTAAATCTGTTTGAATACAGTAACCAATAGAGGTAATCAACATTGGATTTTAAGTATGAATTTTATAATTTTAAAAAATAGAATATAATAAAACAATTTTGGATTAAAAAAAGTTTTAAGACTCAATAATTTATTTTTTTATATTTATTTCTAATTTCTTTCAATTTTAAAATTTAAAAGAAAAAAATTAAATATTTTCATATCTACGTATTTTTCTATATTTTTAATATATCAATAAAAAAATTATAAAGATTTTCTTTCTCATTCAACTTGTGTTTCGATTGAGTGATCAAATTGATTAAAGTGATAGTGATAACTTATTAAATTTATATTAAAAATGTAACACATTAACCTTATTTTACTCTTACAGTAGAAATAACTCATGGTTACATGTTTATTTTATAAACACATAAATATTGTTCAAATAATCTGTACTACAAATATTTATAAGAGAAAAAAAATAATTAAATAAACTGAACTTTATATTGTTTTAACCTGAAATATTTATAATGTATTAGAGGTTATAGTAAAATGTTGGGAAGTCTCACCTTAATTATTCATGCAATTAATCATTAGTCTCTTCCTAACTAAATTATGAAAATAACTTCTATTTACATTACAAATGTTTATTTCAATAATAGGAATAACTTATATATAAATATTTACATTATAAACATTAACATATATATATATAAATTATAAATTTTTTTTATTAGTCACTATTATAATATATTTTAATATTATAAATTTAATTTAAATAAAGTTTTATTTATCTTGAGAGTTATTTTGATTTAAAATCGACCAATCATTTATAAAGTATGTATTACTGATTGGTTTGATTTTTTATTAAAAAAATATAATTGATTGTAAAGATTACAGTCAATAACAAAATTTTAAAAGAAAATAAAAAATAATACTTATAATACTTAAAATTGACTAAAAAAATAAAAATTTTAAAATCAGATAAGATTAATTAAAATTAAAAAATTAAAAAATAATTAATTAAAACTTATAAAATACACATTTCATTATAGATAAGAATACACTTGAACTAATTAATTTAAAATCATTTTTAAAAGATAAATTAATTATGAAATATAATCCATATTTTAAGATTTTATTTTAAAATATTTTAAATGTTAAAAACTATTAATAAATATATATTGGAGAAAGAAAATATAAGAAAATTATCTTTTAAAGATGATATATTTATACTAAAGTTTAATATATTTAATATGTCTCTTTATAAATTTATCGTGATTATTATTATTTTTTTAATATTGTTATTATATTTATAATTTTATTATTATTAAATTTATATTTATTATTTTAAAATAATTTTAAATATTATTATTTTATAATTTTTAATAATTATTACATTTTCCGGAAGAGAGTTAATATGACTTTTATTACTAAAAAATTAAATATGTGTGACGCAGTTCTAGATGTCTCTGTTTAATTCTATATCTCTACACCTCTTAAAATAAATTAAAAAATAGGAAGAGAAAAGGGAAACTGAAGCAATAATATCGAGTGAAGCTACTATCTTCCGTGTGACTAATCTTTTCGTTCTTCCTCATTCAACTCGACCTGATTTAGCGATCAACTCGGTCACTTGGGATCTATATTTGTGTTGCATGCTAGTGACAATTCGTTCAACTTGTTTTCAATGTATTTTCTTTTTTTATTAAAACCATATTTGTCTTCCTCTTTTATCAATTTATGAACTGGAATAGACCAAATCCTAAAATGAGTTTAGAAAAAACTCGCACATTGCATCCATCAGAGCTGATAAAAAGAAACAACATTGAATATTTCAGCTTATTTTCTTTCTTTATTGGAAACTAGACGTGTCTTTCTCTTTTGTTACCAAATCCTAGACCCACCAAATCCTAGAATGAGTTTAGAATATTGTACCAGATTTCTTTCTTTAACTTTTATAATTTTTTATAATTTTTTATTCTAATATTAATTTTAATATAAAAATATAATCACAAAATTATTATAAAATATGAAATAAAATAATTTATAATTTTTCTTATTATAATTAATTATTTAAAAAACCTATAAAATATTTACTTTTATATTTTTTATATTTTTAAAAGAAAAATTAATTTAACTACTTTATATTATTTTTTATCTTCATTTTAACAAACTAATAATCATAATTTTTAATATGACTGTAAAAAAATAAAAAATAAAAATGAAAATAAAAAAAATTAAAAAAATATTATTTCAGGGTAAAAAAAATTTATAAAAATATCATTTCAAAAATTAAAAAATAAAGAGATCTTTTGAAAAAAAAATAAAAATTAAAAAGTATTAATAAAGTATTATTTAAGATTTATTTACTTTTGTTATTTTAGACTTAAAATGGACCAACAATTTATAAAGTGTGTATTACTGCTTGTTTTGGTATGTATTAAAAGAGAATATAATGGATTATTAAAATTACAGTCATTAACAAAATCTTAAAAATAATAAAAAAAATATTTAACATTAACTAAAAAATAAGATAAAATTAAATTAAAAGTAACAAAACAATTAATTAAAACTTATAAAATAAACATTTCATCATAAATAAGAATATGAACTAATTGATTTAAAATCAATTTTAAAACATAAATTAATTACGAAATATAATCTATATTTTAAGATTTTATTTTTAAAATTTTTAAATATTAAAAACTGTCAGTAAATATAAATGGAAGAAAGAAAAAATAAGAAAATTATCACTTAAAAATTATATATTTATAGTAAAATTTAATATATATATATATATATATATATATATATATATATATAATGTCTCTTTATTATATATTATCATTATTATTTTATAAATTTATTGTAATTATTATTATTTTTAATATTATTATTATTATTACAATTATTATTTATAATTTTGTTATTATTAAATTTATATTTATTACTTTAAAATAATTTTAAACATTATTGTTTTAGAATTTTTAATAATTATTAGACTTCACTTCTTAGTAACAAAGGAAGAGACTAAATATAACTTTTATTATTAAAAAAATTAAATATATGTATTAAAAAATTTAAATATATATAACACAGTCCTTAATGTCTGTTTACGGATCTGTTTACTGGAAACATATCGAAACAAGTTTCAAAGAAGAGAGAAGAAAAGCCGAAGCGATCATGTCTAGTGGAATTTCTGTCTTCTGTTATGACCAGTTCTTCATTCTTCCTCGTTCAACTCAGCTTGACTCTCAGTTCAGTCACATCTTCTTCGTATGAGATCCATATTTGTATTTAATAAAAGAAGTAAAATTTAAGATTAATACAACTAAGGAGAAGGTACTAACAACCAAGATATTATTCTCTTTTGTTATCCATGATTTAAAGTTATCGAAGTTGTAAACAAGTAATCATTAGTACAAAATTCGAAAAAGTAAAATAAAATGTTGATTTTGTTTTATGATGGCATTAGGATGAAAAAGAGCTAATATGTATCTCAAATATCTATTCATACACTTATAATAATTTTGTTTGCATTATATATTGCTTAAAGCTTTTATCATTTTATATTGAGTTTCTTTTCTTGTACAACATTATTTTTTTACACAACATCCTGTAAGATGTTTAATTTTTAATTTAAATTTATCAATTTTGTATTTTACTAAACATGTAGCTAATTGGTCTGATAAAGAAATAAATATTTTTATTTGGTCAAAACAGAAAATAAAGTATGTGTAGATAATTTTGTTTTGTAAATAAATTAATACTCCTATGGAGGCTAAAATGGAAAGTTTGAGTATATATTGTAGTTTTATATATGTTATTATAAGGATTGACATTTGTTCTTTTAATATTAAAAAGAAAAATGATTCTCGTGCTATGAGAATCAAGCCCCGTCTTTGGACGATGATGGTAAAGGCTTTTGGAAGTTCAAAAGCTATAGCGATAAATCTGTTATTCTATCTCAAGCTAATTCTCAAAATCCACTCAGTTAAATTTTTTTCTGAATGATATACAATTATCTCTAACAAGTCTTCTAAAAGAAAGAAACATTATAATATGAAATTAGATTTCATTACTTTATCTTTTAAAAAGTATAATGAATATCAAATTAGATTCCAAGAAGTCATTTAAAACCCTTACTAATTTTAGGTATCAAATTTATGTCTTTTTTATATCAATATTTTTTACTTAAATTAAATATCTAATAAATTGTAAATATTTTATTTACCTCTCTAAAAAAATTTATTTATACTTTATCTTTATTTTGTTGTTAATTTTTTGAACTTATGTTTGAAATATATTTGAAATTTGTTTTCTAGTCTATTAACTTAATTTTTTATATAAAAATTAATTTGTATGTTTTAATATTACATCATCATATAGGATTAAAGAAAATAAATAGACACATGACTTGTAAAAGAAGTACTCTTACAAAATTTACTGGGTACTAAAAAAATAAAAACTCTTCTTATATGAACACATAAATATTAGTAAATTTATGTTTCAATTTAAGGTATTTGTAATAAAAAAAAATTATATCTCTTTAATTTTTTGATATAACAATATTTTGGAGTTTGCAGAAAAAGTTTAAGAATAGAGCCCTTTGATTTTATTTTCTTATATAATAAATTAATTTAAATTAATTATATTTACACCCAGAATAAAAATAATAATTTATTGGATGTTTACGTGATAAAAATATAAATATTGTTCAACTAAATTGTATTACAAATATTTATAAGAAAAAAAAAGAAAAAGAAATTAAATGAACTGAGCTTTCTGAAACAATATGAGAGAAAACTGTTATTGAAGTTAATGACAAAAATTTTGAGAAATCTCGTATCAGAATAAATTATGAAGAAGTAAAGTCTCGTATCAGAATAAATTATGAAGATAGCTTACATCTTTATTTCAAATGCTTATTTTAATAATAGGAATAATTATGTATGAATGTTTACATGATAAATACATAGATATTGTCAACACATGTATTATTTAAAGTTTGTTTTATCGATCACTATTAATTATGACATGTGTTTTAATCTTGCAAAATTAATTTTAATTAGATTTTATTCACCTTAAGGTTATTTTAGATTTAAAATAGGTCAATCATTTATAAATTGTGTATTACTGGTTAATCCGATATCTTGTTAAAAGATAATATAATCGGTTAGAGTCATTAACAAAATCTTAAAAAAAAATATTTACTTGTGATATTTTGAATTGATTGAAAAAAATACAAATTTTACAAAAAAAAAATTATAATTAAAATTAAAAAATAACAAAAGAATTAATTAAATAAATAAACATTTCATTATAAATAAGAATATGAAATAATGGATTTAAAATCACTTTTAAAACATAAATTAATTATGAAATATAATCTATATTTTAATATTTTAACAGTAGAATTTTTTAAATGTTAAAAACCTATAATAAATATACATGGGAGAAAGAAAAAAATAAGAAAATTATCCGTTAAAGATGATTTATAATTTTATTATTATGAATTAATTTAAAATATTATTATTTTATAATTTCTAATAAGAGTGACTATGATTTTATTATTAAAAAATTAAATATATGATACAATTTTCAATTCTATCCACCTTATGTCTCCAAACAAGTTTCTATCCCACCTCTCATGGTGGTCACAACTATCATTAGAGAGTGTATTGTGTTTTCTCTCTTCTTTTTCTTTTACAGGAATCTTGTTGATTAGAGCTGTCATGCTATACCTACAAAAGAATACAAAACAGACCTTGTACCCTTTCTACCTACCGCAACACCAATCTAAGAATAGTCACTCATCCAATACTCTTCCTCAAACACTACGTAAGTTGTACTAGACATTCTCGTGGGTTAAGTGACCAATCCGGAAAAGAGAAATGTACTTTCTGCCTGCCAGTCTTAGTCCATTGCCAAGCACTCACTTGTGCTATTGCAAAAATCTCAACATCGTCCACTACTCCATTACTAAAGATAATTTTATTCCTATGTTTCTATATTTCCCACACTATTGTCAACCACATCTCCTTCCAAACTATGTTAGCTTTCTTACTCAGACCAATTGCATAAAAGTTTCGGAAATGATTGATAATGTCATTATTCCTAACAGAGGTTAATCCTACCCACCTATCACAGTTATCCCACACTATTTGGGAGACCTCACAATACATGAGAAGATGTTGTATTGTTTCCTCCTCCTTCATACACAGTGGGTAGAGGTTGCATTGTATATTAATCCCTCTTTTCGCAAGATTCAGCCTAGAGGGCATTCTATCCATCAATACTCCCCAACCAAATACCTTTCCTAAGCCAGGTATATTAAGGTCTCACACTTCCTCGCACCCTTCAAAATGTATGTTTACATCTTCTTCTAGTAGAGCCTTATAACCAAATTGGGTTGTCTATACTTTTGTATCCTCCCCCATCCAACACCACGCATCTAACACAACTTTATTCCATTGCACTATGGATATCTCACTCACTAGCTGTCGTTTCAATTCTTGTTCCCACACAAACAGTTCTCTTCTCCATGATAACATCCATATGAACTCTTCCCTATTCTCATTACTAATCCAATCACCCATCTCACTCACTACCATCTCTTTGCTATCTGAGACTGAGTACAATCTAGGAAATGATTCCTTAAGTGTCCTATCACCCACTCAACAGTCTTTTCAAAATTTTATACTACCTCCATTTCCATGTTTCCATCTTATCCTCTTGTCAAACCAATTAAAATCATTGTTTACTCAACATATTGAGCATAAATCTTTCCACCAGTGAGAACTTTTCCTTTCTACCATAGAATCTTTCATTTTCCGCCAACTCCCATATTTAGACTCAATTACATCTTTCCAAGCACCCTCTTCTCCCGTCCCCAACCTCCATTTCCATTTTGCCAATGAACCATAATTGAAGTTTTGTACATCCTTAACTCCTAAACCACCATTTTCCACTGCTCTACATACTCTATACCACGCAATCCAGTGTATTTCCTTCCCTTCAGAATTCCACCCCCAGAAGAAATTGGACTGTATTTTTCTTATGGTTTTCATACCTGCTTTGGAGCTTTAAAAAAGGATAAGTAGAACAGTGGCAATGCAGTAATTACTGATTTTATTAAGCAGAGTCTGCCTGCCATGGATAATAGTTTGCCCGCCATGGATAATAGTTTGCCCTTCCACATAGATAGTTTAGCCTTGATATTGTGAATAATTGGTCTCCAAAAATCCACATTCTTGAGATTCCCTCATATACTAATGTCGAGATACTTAAATAGAAAGTACATGCTACCACAGTTCAAGCATTTAGAAATATGTTCATACCTACAACTAAAATTCCTACTGCACCCACTTGGCTCTTATAAAAATTAAACTTCAAGCCTAAAACAACCTCGAAACATCTCAATATCACTTTAATCGCTAGAATACTCTGATATTTAGGTTGACAAAGAAACAAGGTGTCATCTGCAAATTGTAGCAATGATACCTCTACCCCTTTTTGGCCCACTCTAACCCCTTCTAAAACTCCAATTCTAGTTGCTTCTCTCACCAGCCCTGCCAAGCCTTCCGTCATGATAAGAAACAAAAATGGGGCTAATAGATCACCCTATCGAAGCCCTTTTTTCGGTTTGAACTCTCTAGTCGAGCTCCCATTGATTAAAACTGAAATATTAGTTGATTTTAGGGTCATTTTAATCCAATTGATCCACTTGTAATGAAATCTTAATCTACTCATTATATATTTTAAGAACTCCAACTCCACCGAATCATAAGCTTTTTCATAATCCACCTTTACTATCACTTCCTTCAACCTTTCTTTCCTAAGATAGTCTATTGTTTCATTAGCTACTAACACACTATCCAAAAGCCCCCTCCCACTAAGGAACGCTGACTGCTTCTTGTCAATCATATTTTTCAACACTTCTTTAAGTCTATTAGCTAGAATCTTTGCTATCAATTTGTAAACGCATCCTACCAATGAGATTGGCCTATAATCCCCTAAAGTAATTGGATTCTATCTCTTAGGGATCAAGGTGATGAATGACGCATTGCACATTCTAGGTATGTATCCAATTTCATAAAAGCACTGTCACTTATATCAGCCCCTATAATATCACAATTTGTTCTCAAGACATGTGTTTTAATCTTGTAAAATTAATTTTAATTAGATTTTATTCACCTTAAGGTTATTTTAGATTTAAAATAGGTCAATCATTTATAAATTGTGTATTGCTGGTTAATCCGATATCTTGTTAAAAGATAATATTATCGATTAGAGTCATTAACAAAATCTTAAAAAAATATATTTACTTGTGATATTTTGAATTGATTGAAAAAAATACAAATTTTACAAAATTTTTTTTATTAATTACAATTAAAAAATAACAAAAGAATTAATTAAAATTTATAAATAAGAATATGAAATAATGGGTTTAAAATCACTTTTAAAACATAAATTAATTATGAAATATAACCTATATTTTAATATTTTAAATGTAGAATTTTTTAAATGTTAAAAACTGTTAATGAATATACATGGGAGAAAGAAAAAAATAAAAAAAATTATCCGTTAAAGATGATTTATAATTTTATTATTATAAATTAATTTAAAATATTATTATTTTGTATTTCTAATAAGAGAGAGTGATTATGGCTTCTATTAATAAAAATTAAATATATGATACAATTTTCAATGTCCATCCACCCTATTTCTCGAAAACAAGTTTCACAGAAGTAAGAAGGGAAGCTCAAGCGATAATTTGTAGTGTCTTCAGCTGTGATAGTAGATAACCAACTTTTTTCATGTAAGGGCACGCAGAAAAGACAATGATACTTGGGAGTTGGGATGAGGACGCAATTCTTTAAAGGGAACCATCTATATTGGTTGTCTTAAAGAAGAGATTGAGTCGAGTGAGCAAGATGATGTTATTGAAATTCTTCCTCGATAGTCCCTTTCCTTCCTCTCAGATATACCAAACTCTTCCTTTCCTTCCTCTCAAATATACCAAACTCTTCCTGTGAGGGAGAGTTCTTGATTCTTCCCCATTCAACTCAACCAGACTTAGGTCGGTCACATCTTGTTCATCATATTGGTTTTGATGGTATTTTCTTTCCTTATTGAAAATTAGATTGTCTTCCTTTTTTATCAATTTATCAACTGGAACAGACCCAATCTTAGAATGAGTTTAGAAGAACTCCCACATTGCATGCATCAGAGCTGATTTAAAGAAAAAACATTGCATGCATCAAATCTTGATGTGTAACTTATATATTAATTATTTTTTAACAAATTTGAAATCAGTTTGATTTTAGATAAATATTACTCATTCTAGCAGGCTTGTGCCAGAACATATGACTATGTGGTTGAGTGTTGTAAAGTAGCTGAAGTCATTAACAGAGGGACATGAGATCCATATGTCTTCTCTGGTGACCAGTTCTTCATTCAACTCCGTCACAGCTTGTGTATCTGGGATCCATATTTGAAAAAGTTTATTTTAAAATATGATAAATGTATGAATGCTTATATTTAAATATATTATAGAATTTCTGAAAAAAATCTTAGTCAAAGTTAGACATAACCACAATAGACAACTGAGTTATTGATAGTCCTACTCCGTTTGAATAAGATAATCTCTCATGAAGACTGGTGACTAAATACCAAGAAAAAGAAGAAGTTATTTTTGTGATTTCTTTCCTATGCTCATTGCAAAATACTGGACCTTTGGACCTTGTTGGAAATTTAAAAAGGCTTTGCCGAAAACAAGACCTTTAGCTCCTATAAGAACTTTCACTGTTCATACATCTTTGGATATTTCTTTAATATGCTGCATATTATTGGTGTGACTTGGATGATAAACCACAGTTCAAAGTTCTCATGATACTGAAAAGGCATGACATGGGTGAAAGTCACATTCACAAAAGAATTTCCTCTATTGTTTCTAGTTGAAAGTTATAAATGTTAAGAATTATAAAATAATAATATTTAACATTAATTTCAAAATAATAAATATAAAAATTATAATATTAAAATTATAATAACCAAAATAAAAGGATAAATTAAATATATTAAATTTCGGTATAAAAAATATATTATTTTTAGGAAATTATTTTCTTATTTTCTTTTTTCCAATGCATATTTACCAACGGTTTCTAACATTTAAAAAATTTTAAAATTAAAATCTTAAAATATAAATTATAATTTAGGATTAATTTATATTTAGTTTAAAACAGTAACTTTAAGTCAATTAATTCAAATGTACTCTTATTTACAGCGATATGCGTATTTTATAAATTTTGATCAATTTTTTATTTATTTTTTAATTTCAACTAACATTATTTCATCTTTAAAATTTGTATTTTTTTTTCAATCAATCTTACCTACTACAAGTAAATATTTTCTTATTTTTATTTAAAATTCTCTTAATTATTAGTTATAAGTTATCCTTTCATTCTAAATATCATACGAGATATAACTTATAATTTATCTACTTCATACTTTAAAAAAAATAAACCCAAAATAATCCGCAATGTAAATAAAATTTAATTTAAATATATTTATTGTATAAGAACCAAATTATGTGTTTAGGATAAACTTCATAATTTTCTAAAATATTATTTTATAAAGAAGATTTTAAATAATACTGTGTTAAAGTTAGCTATGTGATTATCTTGTAAACATTCATCTATAAGTTATTTGTATTATTGAAATAAACATTTGTAATGTAAATATAAGTTATCTTCCTAATTTATCATGAATGGACTATTAAATGCATTAATGGGTGATATGGGACTTTCCAACATTTTCCTATAAGCTTTGATAATATGTAACTTTTGCAGTGACTTGAAGGCGAGAGCTAGATCCAGTACAAGTTTTATACTGGAGGACGAGCTACTAGCTTTCTCATAATTTACTGTGTTACGATCTCCTCAATGGAGATTTTTCTTTTCTGGTGCAGTTCATTTTAGTGTTCTTTTTTTTCATATGTATTGTAAACTGTTGTTGGCTATGTGATGGGGTTGCGTGGGTTACATGGATGTACGGCGGGGTTCTATGGTTGTTGTTGTGTTCAGGGTTACATGGATGTATAAGGTTCTGTAGTTAGGTTGTATTAAAAAATTTTACATAATATCAATAATTAATAATATTTTTCACTTTTTTTTTACTCTCTTTTCCTTTAATAAAGAAATAAATGTAATCTAAAGATAAAAATAAATAAATTTTTAAAAGTTTGGAATATTTCTAAAAATACTAAAGAAAAATAGTAAATCTATTTTTTAAAAAAATGTTCAAAATAATTTTAATAAAAATATAAAAATAAACCTTCAAAAACATAAAAAATATGTAGTAAACATCGCTAAACAAGATTTGTAAAAATTAAAACTATGTGAACATGCAACCCAAACCGTGGAACGTCACGACATTCTTTTTCTCTCATTTTCTGGTGAACTACGGTGAAAGGGAGTTATGGAAGATCTTCCAACGCTGGGGAAGGTTACATGAAGTTTTTATCTCTAGAAAACTGAACAGGTGGGGGAATAGATTTGGTTTTGTTAGGTTCTATGATGTGAGGAATGTGGGAAGGCTGGAGAAAGAGCTAGATTTTATCAGGATTGGAAATATGAAATTGCATGTAAATGTACCAAGATATATGAAGGTTAACGTGTCTGAAGGTGATAATGTAGGAAAGCAGAATCCGAAGGCGAAAGTTCAACAACAAGCTCAGGGAATGATAAAATCTGTGTGGAGGGAAAAGGAGGGTGGCAAACAGAAGTCTCTGGGCAGAGTTAAGTCCAGAAACGGTGATGAAGTCGAATCTGCATGGAAAGGTCAGTCCTTCCTGGCCCAAACGGTGGAACCTGAGTGGTTGGTTGATAGTTGGGTGGGTACAATGAAGATCTATAGAAGCATGGAAGCATTGAGAGAGCTAATGATGCAAGCAGGATTAGGATCCATCAAAACCAGGTTCTTGGGTGATAAAGATGTCTTGTTAACTCGTCAGGATGGAATGAAGCTCAAGGATATTGCTACAGCCAACTCGGACGTTATGGCAGAGATCTTCGAGTTTCTTCAACCATGGACTGCAGATAATCCTCGTGGGATTAAAGTGGTTTGGATTAGATGCTATGGTTTGCCATTGAACTTGTGGACAATGGATTGTTTCTCTCATATTGCAAACAACGTCGGAACTTTGCT
>Ga0099825_1004505_pt1 | contig 18227 bp, 20 predicted proteins | sample SiratroredBW_FD_76838 | JGI IMG/M metagenome (GOLD analysis project Ga0099825, IMG submission 76838) | Root nodule microbial communities of legume samples collected from California, USA - Siratro red BW | ecosystem: Host-associated > Plants > Roots > Nodule | place: USA: California | collected...
ATATATATAATTATTGAAATCAATTATTTGAAGAATTAGGTATAAATCAGTTTATTTTTCATATATAATATATACATTGTTACCAACCCTAAACTCACTTAAAAGAGTGTTTTGTAATTTCCAAAATCAAGGCTATTTCGTAATTTCCACTTCATTTATAAAGACAATTTCGTAATTTCGATATTCATCTCTTCAAATCCCAATAAATCTCTTCAGATGAGGGAAGATCCAATCCTACAAATCTCTTCTCATCCATCCTCTCAAATCAGGTCAACCAAACAACCTTCATCCCCTCAAATCCATCTTATTGAACAGTAAATCCCCTCAAATTAGTCCAACCAAACACAATCTAAGATTTTTTTTTATTAAAATGGTAAAAACCCTATTATCTCTATTACTTTTTTATATTTCGAGTTAATTTGATCAATTCATTGGTTTACAATGTTTTCATATACAAAAGATATGTTTTACTTCCAAAACAATATCAATTCCTTGACAGACATGTTTAATAATGTTTCAAATTCAAATTTTATTTATAATATCAATAAGGTTTTTAAGTATATTATAAATGTAAAGTCTCGTTCAATTGTATTCAAAATTAATTTCTATCAAAACATCATACTATTAAAAATAATTTATTTTGAAATACATTTATTTTCATCTAACATACATGCCACATTAAAAATTGAATTAGGAGTTTCAATCCGAAAGGGATAGAAAGATTGCATTTTTAAAAAATGTAATTGTGCATCTCCATATTGATTCAGCCACCTATACAAAAAAATCGTGATTAAACTATGATCAAGCTAGATAAAAACGAAGAACAAAATTGCTGACTTTGAACAAAAAACGAAGCATTGAGACACGTGACATAATGGGTCCATATAAAAAACTTCTGAGCAACCTTGTGCTCTCCCGACAAAGAAATCTTTCCGTTTATCTTTATCGTTCAACGCAAAGGTTGTGGGTGACGTGGTTCTCGTACACTGTATTTTACGAAAATGTCCATGGCATGTGGACCCCATCTCCCACCTCTCTACAGCTAAAGTGGCGGTGACGTCACATGACACGTTTCGCCACATGAGAGGACCTTGATTTTGTGATAGCACCAACATTGTGATTCAGTGATTATCCTGAAATGTATAAGTAACACTGTCACAACAAATCATCACATATCTATCAATCCAATCTTGCAATTGTACACTTGCAACTTCCTCTGTTGTTATTGCTACTGCTGCAACTTTCAGTGTTGTTCTATTCTATGCATCTCTTTACCAAATTGCCCCTGCTCGGAGGTCAAATTACAGAACTTTTTTTTCTAATTTTTTTTGGGTTGCTTTTTTTCTTATCTGGGTTTTGGAATTTGCATGCAGAAGTGGGTTTTTCTAGGGTTTGGAGGCTATGCCGAAAGCGGGTTAAATAAACTTAGGTAAGGAAAACCTTTATCTCCTTCTCTATATATTTTTAGTTTCTTAATTAGCTATGCAATTCTCAAATTCGGGTTTTGATTTGTATGTTTTTCGTTCTTTTTGACGTTTCTCGTTTGTGAGCGAATTTCTGCCTTGGGGGTGGATTTGAATTTGTATCTGACGATGGATTGTGATTAATTTGCTGAGCATTTGGGGCTGGTACTTTGGGAGATTTGAAAATATGTTTCTCTGTTGCCCGAAGCTCTGATTAGCCTTTCCCCTGAGGTGTTTGGATATAGTATATGTCGTGCATGTGTTTAACATTTGGGTTAAGATTGTACATCACTGCGAGAAGTGGAGTGGGTTGAGAGGAAATCAACTGAACACCATTTTCTGTATAATGACTTGGTATTCTAGTTGTTAGGTTTGGAGCTCAGATGTATGGAAGAGCACATTCCCTCTATATTCCTGTCAATGTTGTATGGTTGACACAAGATACTTATACCATGTGACTTATGGTATGGTATATCATCGATTTTTCACTTCTATGCTAGAATTAGTATGTCTTCTGCTAAACTTATTTCATAATTTCTGTTCTAATTCTACAAAATCCATGTGTTTTCATAGCTTTTCTTCACAGCTCTAACCTCTAATTTATTTCTTTTCTGGACTGTCCTAATAGGACCATAGTGCCTGCATAAAGTGTGCATCATTGCTCTGGCACTTGGATACATTCTGTAAAATCATCAAAACCTGGTTAAAAAGATAGGGATTGCAGTTGCCCTTGATGCAGTTCTACAATTATATATTACGTGGTCTTCTGTTCTCCCACCCTCTTTGCATATTTCATTGCTCGATTGAATATATACAATATAAACTTCTTTCTTTTCCGCATTCGGCGATAATTCCCTAGGCACCCTATTATACACTTTTCATATCAACGGAAACCATTTCTGTTCTTTTATAGTTTTATTCCTCTAATATCTCTTTTTATAGTTTTATTCCTATAATATCTCTCCATCAATAATGTTATCGATCTTCAACTTCATAGCAAGTGTATTGATTTCATACTTGATAAGCTAGACATGATTAAGTAATCTTCTATACTGTCAATATCATCTGATTCTTTGCTCAATTACCCTTTACTATAACTTCTTAGTGTGACTATAAGCTTAATCTTGCTATTGTGTGTACTTGTAAAGTCACACATGTTATTAGATAGGGGTATAAGTACTCCCGAACTTATCCGATGTTAGAGTTACAAACTTGTTAAATAGTTGTGGTATGTTTTATTTCTGTCTCCTTAATACATTTGTATCTCAATAGCTATTACTTTATCTGTCTATTTTGTCATTATTCATTCTCTTCTTTGCCCTTTTTACCTCAGACTCCTGTATTCTACTAAAAGAATTATAATTTTGGTCACGCCTTCGTGTCTGTTTGGTTTAGCCAATCATGGTGAAAAAAATTCTGTCATTCTTTAAGTAGCTTGTCAAAGGAGCACTTCCACTTTTCATTGTATCTTGTTCTATGACTATAACAGTACAAGTTTACCTTCTTTGTTTATAATGCATTTCACTTGGTTCATGTCTCGTCTTTCTCTTTGTATACCTATAACAAGTAAATAGTTCTTTCCTTGGAAACCTAAGGATTTGGTATAATCTGTCAAGTGCCATAACCTCCACTTCGTTTATATGTATGTGTGTATTTTCAATTTTCAGGTTTTTACCAAGGGACTTTGCTTTATAGCTCTCCCTTTTAACCTTAACATTATGTTCCATGCTTTGTCTCACCACACTACCAATAAATTTTAGCCCATGGTCCAGAGCCTCTTGATTCATCTAGTTTTTCTTTTGATACCTTGCTGATCCCTTTTAGTCATCTTGTTCCACATTTAGTGAGCAAAATAAGAACATGTTATTTTGTAATTGTGATAAAAACATATGAACTGAAAATGGCAAAAAGAAACACTCTAATTTGCAGCCTTCATTTTCAGTTTGGAGACAGAAGTATTTTATGGATTGCATGACTAGAAGTAATCGAAGTAACCGGTCATTCGAAATCCACTCCATACCAAAGCATTGGAAGGAGAAGAGAATTTCTTATATTCTTTTCTTGAGCTAACTCTGGAGTAACATAGAAAGCAACTTGTTTAGGTTAATTCTTTATTGTAAGTTATTTGCTTTAAATGTATGATTACAAATTTGTTTGAATTGTTTACTACTGGCTTAAGAAGTATTTAATTAAGAAATTTGGTATTTAGAATTTGTCAACTTTATAAATACCTTAATATTTTCCAATAAAGAGTTCTTACGAACTGATAATTTTTCTTTTAGTTTTTTCTAGGTGAAGAAAATGATTCTCACAAAGCAGTACCGATGCATTCACTCAGCTAGCTGTCAATGTACCAAAGGGCATTTAAGTGAAGATGCGATATTCTTAATATTTCATAACTTGAATTGGAATCCCAAGCAAATTGCTACTCTATCGTGTGTGTGCAAATGGTTTGATGATCTTGCCAAGCGAGTTCTATGGAAAGAGTTTTGTCGAACGAGAGCCCCAAGGATGCTGCAGGATCTGCAATCTAATGGGAGCCACATCGTTGATGGGAACTGGAGAGCCCTAGGGAAGCTGCTAATATACTGTTCAGGATGCACAAAAGGTGGCTTGTTCAATAGCATTCAGATCCCTGGTCACTTTGTTTATCAAACTCGATTTTCTAGAACATCAGGAAAGAGCTTTCTTTTGCCTCAATGCAGAACTGATGTTTTGTATGTGTCTGATCCCTGTGAGCATCTTGACCAAGGTGAAGAAGGAGATGTAGGATTCTTCCGTGGAATATTTAAGTCATTTGCTACCTCAAAGGTCAGAAAGATTCTAATTAATAAAGGTGCCAAGCTCCATCCAAGTGAAGTCTGCCCTTATTGTAAGGCAAAGTTGTGGAGCATGCTGCAAGCCGAAATGATTCCTCAAAGTGCTAGTCTCAGATTGGGTTCTTATGATGATTGTATTGAGTATTATGTGTGCCTCAACGGCCATATGCTTGGGATATGTACTCTGTTACCACTGTCCGATTCAGAAGAGGCAACTGAATTGGGATAACACCTAAATGATTCTCAGGTATTTTTGTCTATCTGTAAAATCATAATTTATTTCTCGTGTTTACGTTAGCTGTTTACATTTCAATATAAAATGAAAATAAGGTTTGAAATGTGTATTAGTAATTGTGACAATTGGTTTTCATTGAGAACTGAACCAGTTATAATGCCATAGGTGGAATTTAATTGGATGTTTTACTTGTAGTTAATATTTATTCTTCACTTTTAAAAATGAAACAATATTTCGTAAGATGAGATTATAAAGCATATAATTTCATTATGTTAATATTCAAACTGATAACAAATAAGAAATTTAACATTATATGTAAAAAACATGAGAATAAAAATTGTATTTCAACATCTGTAGTAGTTTGAATGTTTCAGGGTAAATCGCTTTTAAAGTATCAAATTGCTAAAGGGTCCCTGCAGATAGATTTGATATTAGGGAGATTTGTAGAAAGTTTTTTGACCCCTAGATGGGAGGAGGTGGGGCCAATGATACGAACAGCCAAAAACAATTATTGTGTAGTACATAATCCTTTTAATAATAATCTGTCTTCTAAAGTTGTATTATTTGCACTTCTACTTGCCCAAACTATAGGCTTGTATTATGAAGTACTAACACAACTGCCACAATAGCACACGATTAAGAAAAATATAGGGAAATTTTAAACATTCATCTTATAAAACCGTCTTTAGCTCTCTAATTGATTCATAAGCAAATTTTAGTACTCTATTATCATTCTGTAACTAAACATCAACCAGTCTAATTTTTTTTGTGAACTTTAAATGACAAATAGGTGTGAAGAAGTGGCATTAAGGCATGTTGTATTATCCTTGGGCAGGTTGGCAGAAAATGTTGAGAAGTTGGTTGAAAAGTGTGATGATAAAGTCTTGGGTGAATTCAGCCGATCAGAGCTGGTAAACTCCTGCTAGTTACATCGAGCTTGCTGCTTCAGGTTCCCCAAGGCAACGTTTCCAACCATACAGAGATATTATAATGTTATGTTCCATCCAACCCTCTTTCCGGCCGAAGAATACAAAATAAATTGGATTTAAATCAGAAATAATATTCTCTCGGTCTTTGTAGGTCTGAATGAGAATGCGTGAGAATAGAGATACAAATCTATTTGAGATATAATTAGAACTCCTGTAGAACTTGTATCAATTTAATAGAAAGTATTTTATGACTATTCTAGTTACTCAATAAATTCATTACGTTAAGGGAACGTATATCAATTTTTTACCTTATTAGTAATTAAATAAACACTCAAATCTATCCTTGGAAGATATAATTTTCTAACTAAAATTTTATGTAAATGGATTGTTTTTAAATTATTTATAAAATCATTTAGTTATATATAAAGTAGTTGTTTATCAGATATTAAATACTCATAAACAACGAACTTATATGCAAGCAAATAAATTTTTCAATTTGCATGAGAATTTAAATTGAACTAAATCATTGAATCAAATCCAGTGGTGTCAAACGGCTCAGCTCAATAATACTCAGCCTTGTTCATTTACATCATCACTTGTATATCGTTATATGATGGGGTGACCTGGCTATGAAGGAAGCGACTCATTAAAAGGGGTAATAGTATATATTTACTCTGCCTTCGACTGAAAAATGTTATTCGTGTTGGTAATAGAAAATATGTATCAGATGCAAACTACACAAGGATCATTGTTCAATAGTACAAGGAAACTGTATACTCAAATTTGTATGTGAAGGAAAATATAAGGAGCAGTAGAAGGAGTTCACGGAGCCTGTGGAGAGGGTTCCAAGGAAGAGTCTTCTGGAGTGGTAGATTCTGATTCCGCTGCAAGTTTCTTAAAAACAAGCTTTTGCTGGGGAAGTTGGCCGTTGGTAAATGCAGTGAGTTCCGTGTCTATTAAAATTGCGTCCTCTTCCTTAAATTCTCCTCTGAGAATACCCTTGGCAAGTTCATTCTCCACATTCTGCTGAATCACTCTCTTCACTGGCCTAGCACCATAATTGGGGTCATACCCCAAACTTCCTAGAAGTTGGACAGCAGCATCTGTCACTTGGATTTTCATCTTGCGGTCTGCAACTCTCTTCTGCACACGATCCAGCTGTAATAGGGAAAATTGTTATTAGGGATGTTAAAACTATGTAACAGCACCATGGAAATCATTCAATATGGCTTAATGAAGTTGTCACTTCTTGTAACTTTAGATGTTGAAATAAGAGAAATCAGATTTAGTTTTCAAGACTACAGCCGAAAAAATGTCAATTTTACTAAATTCACAACCACTGCCATCCTTACAAAAGCATGGACAATCAATATGAACATATGGATCAAGCAATTTTTGGATATCGGGAGACTGCAACTCATTGAGGATATGGTAACAAGAATATATTACCTGTAACCTGACAATGCTACTTATTTGCTCACGGTCTAGAGGCTGGAAAACAATATATTCATCAACTCTATTCATAAACTCAGGGCGGAAGATGGATCTTGCAGCATCCATTACTCGCTGTTTTATGGTTTCATAAGCCAACTCTTTCGGCACGTTGTCATCATCCGTGTTCAGAATATACTGTGATCCAACATTAGAGGTCATAATGATAACAGTGTTGGTAAAACTCACAGTGCGTCCTTGTGAGTCGGTTACTCTTCCATCATCCAAAATTTGAAGGAAGACATTGAAGACATCAGAGTGTGCCTTCTCAATTTCATCAAACAATATAACGGCATATGGTCTGCGTCGAACTATCTCAGTAAGTTGCCCTCCTTCTTCGTACCCAACATATCCAGGTGGAGCCCCAATCAATCTTGAAACAGCATGTTTTTCCATGTACTCACTCATATCAATTCGTACAAGAGCGTCTTCAGTGTTGAACAAGTAGGCTGCAAGTGCCTTAGCAAGCTCTGTCTTTCCTACACCAGTAGGCCCCATGAACATAAAGCTGGCAATTGGCCGATGGGGATCTGAAAGACCTGCCCTTGAGCGTTGGATAGCCTCAGCAACTGCTTTAACAGCAGGGTCTTGACCTACAACACGCTTATGAAGCACTTCCTCCAAATACAACAACTTCTCCCTCTCTGATTGTTGAAGCTTTGCAACAGGAATACCAGTCCACTTGCTTACAATTTCAGCAATGTCATTTCCTGAAACTTCCTCTCTAAGCATAGACTTCCCAGAATTCATATATTCATCTAACTCCTTCTCTGCACTTTCAAGTTGTCGTTGCAAGGAGTTTAGACTGCCATACTTTAATTCAGCAGCACGATTAAGATCATACTCCCGCTCAGCCTGTTGGATCTCAAGATTCACCCTGTCTATCTGTTGCATAAATATAGACATCATTACCATCAGCTGTAAATCATATATTAACAATGTAGTAATTTTTTACGTAATTCAATTTCTAACTCAGATTATAATTGCCAAATCAACCCATATAGTTCCACTAGTTCTATGTGCTGAAAATACTTCAGAATGCAATACTCATCCTACCCCACTTCTGAACAATTGTTTAATTCAAAATGAACAAAAATAAATCTCCAACAGGAAAGGTATAAATAAATAACACACCTCTTCTTTGATTGATTGAATACGAGTCATTACAGACTTTTCATGCTCCCACTGTTCAGTCAGCTCAGCCTGTTTCTCTTTTAAGAGAGAAAGCTCGGTCTCAAGACGATTCAGCCTATCTTTAGTAGCCTTATCTGTATCATTCATGAGAGAGAGTCTTTCCATCTCCAGTTTCAGGACTGACCGATTGATCTCGTCAAGTGCAGTCGGTTTAGAAGTGATTTCCATTTTCAGTTTGGCAGCTGCCTCATCAACGAGATCAATAGCTGCAATTTGGATAAAGCTAGCAATTAGTGCTTTATGGGCATTGTTGATGCTGATGCCAATCCAGAAGAAAGTTTAACTTAGATGTGTAACAAAAGGAGATGTTTCACTCACAAGTCAGAGCTATATTAGGATCATTAGCAAAACCCTTCAGAAACCAATACTGTGGTCTATGTATGTTACCAATACAGATTTGAAGTTTTACAAATGATTTCAAACTTTAATATGATCTAACACTTGATAGCAGCAAAATATTCTCTAAGCATAGCCATTTCAAGGGTCTCAAGAACAATTAATATTCTAACAACCATCTGTAAATTAATTGTTTTCCATCAACCTCAACTGAATTAATAAATTCTCAAAAGCATGATAAAATGACAAATGTTCTAATTCGGAATGAATGTCAGTGCTCCAGAAACTTCTCAAACCTTGGGCAAAACATTCAGAATTTAAAATAAGTATTATTATTCCTTGTTATTTCTTTCTTGGCAATAACATTGCCCTTAAGGCTGACCTTCTGGGGGCCATGTTAGCCATTCAGCTAGCAGTGATTAGAGGACGGACTTCTTTATGGTTAGAAAGTGATTCCCAGTTGGTGGTTGAAGCATTTCAAAATCCTTCTATGGTTCCTTGGTGCATCAAGGGGAAGATGGAAGTGTTGCCCGGATGTGTAATATCTTGAATTTTAAAGTTTTTCACATTGTTAGGGAGGGAAATAGATGTGTCTATGGATTAACTAATTTGGGGGTTGAGTCTAAGATTGAGTTAGTGTGGCTGGATGTTCATCCTTCTTGTATAAGTTCTGATTCTTTTAGAAATAGGTTAAGTCTTCCAAACTATAAATTTTCTTGATTTATTGGTTTTGGTTAGGTACCCCATGACTTTTTATTTTTTGTTTTGCATTGTTGTTTCTCTTTCTCTTTCATATACATATCACTGGGAGAGAAAGTGATTGGTGATATACGAGTTGCTAACCCAGTTGGGATGTCATATTCTCATAATGATTCTTTCTTGAGTGATACTCTTTCTAAAATAAGTATTATTTACCTTTGTCGGGCAAAAATCTCCCACTGATATATCGATCTGAAAGAATTGCAGCTTCCACCAGTGCGCTGTCAGATATTCGAACTCCATGATGTAGCTCATACCTTTCTCGCAGTCCCCTTAGTATTGAAATTGTGTCTTCAACTGTAGGTTGGTCAACATAAACTTGCTGGAACCGTCGCTCTAGTGCTGGGTCCTTCTCGATATACTTCCTATACTCGTCCAATGTTGTTGCACCAATACATCGAAGCTCTCCCCGACCCAGCATAGGCTTTAAGAGATTACCAGCATCCATAGCACCATTTGTAGCTCCTAACATGAATAGATAATAATTGCAATCAAATTCAACATCCAACATGTTAATTTTAAATCTCTATTTGCATATAGTAGTAGTCTGACCCTTTGAGCATCTTTAACAATACTCAAATAAGTTGTTCAAAAATGGTAGAGTTTCAAGCTTCTTACCTGCCCCAACAACTGTATGAATCTCATCAATGAAAAGGATAGTTTGACCATCAGATTCTGTTACTTCTTTAAGCACGGCTTTCAGCCTATCTTCAAATTCTCCCCGGTACTTTGCGCCAGCAATCAGTGCACCCATATCAAGAGATATAAGCTGAAGAGAACAGTGCAAAAAGATCAAGTTTACAATTACTAGACAATATACAAACTTCCAAAAAGAGAAATATGACATTTTAATATAGAAAATGACAGTAAAACTAGGGTGGCAGAGGATTGAATAGTGATAGAGATTATTATAGAGAAAATGAAAATGGGAACAGAAACTTGAAAATCAGTTCCATCCATTACAGCTCTATCAGGAATAGCCAAAGCATTTGGATAAAGCACATACCCTACGGTTCATCAAAGCTTGAGGAACATCACCTTGCACTATTCTCTGAGCTAGTCTGTTTCAAAGGAAGAATTAGGTCAATAAACAGAAATAGAAAGGAACATGATAAAAAGCATCCAAATACGAAACAAGCAAGAAGAAAAAATTAGCTAACCTGATGGTTTTCCAATAGAGTTAAGAAAAATCTGTGTTAAATTTTGCTAAATGCATGTTTCAAATGTGATCATGTTCAAACTAAGCACTAAGTAATGAGTATAGAGCAGAAACAAATTGTTCTTCCATTCTAATTTATACTACTACAGGGAAAAAAAAATCATCATTAAAGTATCACATGGGCAACCTCTAAAAAACCATTTAAGAAACTTACCTTTAAAAGATTAATTTTACAATATTACATATTTTCATTAAAATTTCATTTATCTTTTTCATAAAACAGCGGATTTTCAGACAATTATATTATTCTTTAACCTGTTTAACAGATGGCATTGCTAGTATTTATGAAGCAGGCTAGACATTGAAATTAAGGCCAGTCAATATTGGTATAAACTAGTTAAGCTTAGTTCTAAATTCCAAAAGATTTTAACAGCAATAATGTTAAAAAAAAAATGGTAATGTAATCAATCATAGACAACGGCGAATAAAGGTCTAAGTGCTTACCCTTCAGAAATGGCAGTCTTTCCAACACCAGGCTCACCAATCAGCACAGGATTGTTCTTTGTCCTCCTGGAGAGAATTTGGATGCATCTGCGTATTTCATCATCTCTTCCTATGACCGGATCAAGTTTTCCAGCTTTTGCCATTGCAGTTAAATCTTTTCCATATTTTTCCAAGGCTTCATACTTCCCTTCAGGATCTGTACAGAAACTTAAAATGAGGCTTAAGCAATACAAAGCAGCCAATCATTTAAAGCGCACAGTTCAAACTCAAGGAAAAAAATGAAGGACAACGATGTACTGGTCCCCAATACTCTTCAATATAACAATTAAAATCTCTAACTAACTTCCTCCAAAAGAAAAGATAAAAAGAAGACAACACCTGGTTACATACCATATACTAAAGGTTATAAAACGAAGACAAATAGCAAAATATAACTACCTTGATCAATAACTGACTGCGGTCCCCTAATGGACTCTATTGCAGATTTTAGAGCTGGCTCAGATATTTGAAATTCTCTAAACAATTGCTTTCCAAATCGCTGATCTTGGGTAAAAGCAAGAACCAAGTGCTCAACTGAAACAAATGAATCCCCAAACTTTTTCTTGTGGTCCCTAGCTCTCTGAATCAGTGCCTCCAAGTCACGTCCCAACATTGAACCAGACGATTCCCCTAGAACCTAACATAATTGAACATGCATTATACGTCTGGGGTTATCGGGAGGAATAACTAGCAGTTAAACTCAACAAGACAACAAAATATAAAAGATCATATTTCAATTCAATCTTCTTTGAATGTGATTCAACCTTGGGTTGCCGCTGAATGTACTTTTCAGTAGCTTCTAGAAGACGAGTGTTATCCACCCCAACCTTGGAAAAGATCCTGCGAGCAAGCCCATTCTTCTGCTCTAACAAAGCCTTCATCAAATGCTCTGTCTCCACAATCTGATGCTTGTTCTCTTTGGCCACCTCCGGCGACGAAACTATCGCCTGCCACGCCATCTCTGTGAACTCTTGCTGCGTAATCTGCCATAGTATCAAAACCTCAACATCAACCACTTCACCCTACTTAACAAGCTCCAAGACCATCATGCAACCCAAATTCACAAACATTCAAAATTCTAAATAAGCTCACAAAATTAACATAGTTAAATTGGTTGAGTTTGGTTAGTTAGTTGATAATTGCGTGCTTCTCCGCTACTAAAGAGAAGCTCAATTTTGAACCACTTTTCTCCGTTCAACCTATCTTCTTCTCTCTCAACTGTGTCTCGCCTACACCATGTTTTCCAATAAAGACAATTTGATAATAGAAAAAAATTTGAACTAGGTGTTCAGATCTGGATAAATTTTTTGCATGAACACTTTTAGATGAAGGAATAAGAAGATGAATCAATTAAAACCAGCTCTTCTATCAATTAACAAAAGTTAATGTCCATCAATCGATTTTAACTTTGCTTATTTCATTTTTCTAAGAGCTTTTATATAGCAATTTATCCAACTGGACCTAGTCAAACCAGTTTCTACTAAAATTCTGAACTTAACTCACGCATGGTGATTGCATGTTTCGAAAGGAAAGGAAAAAGAATAAAGTAGAAGCAATGCGCTATTCATTCATTTAGCTATTCAAGAAGTGTTACCCTTCCACTTGAAGCTTCGCAGCGAACGGTGAAAGGTGAGGAATTTCTCCGAACTGTCGAAAACCCATTTGCAGAAGGGTGTCTTTTGTTGAAGGGGAGCGATCGGAGTGGCTTAAGGGAAATGGGTTTTGAGAAGGAGGGACAGTGGCGGTGGCAAAAGCGAGCACGGTTAGCGTTGCAGGAGAAGGGGACAGCGACGTGGGAGAGAGAAAGCGACGTCATGGAGGCCATTGGCGAGGAGGAAGAGAGCATTGAGGGAAGAAGGAATGAGAGTGGAAAATTAAAGAAGGGAAGAAGGAAGAAGGAACTTTGTGTTGCGTGGGTATTGAGAAAAGAAAAAAGAGACAGAGAGAAAGGGAAAAACGTGATCCTGAATTGAAAGAGAGCTTGGAATAAAAGAGAAGGAGTTGGACATGGAATAGAGTGAGAGTGGAGCTTTCTGGGAGGTTCTTGAAATGCTGCTTTGTATTGATATGAAGCCGTTCACCACGTGTTCTGTGGTTTGGAGCTATTCAGTTACTGTGAAAATGATTTGCATCATCACATGAAATTTAGCACGTAAAACTTATCTATTTGTTACTGTTTACGTTTTGCAACTGTAAAGGATAGATAATTTGAAATAGGTAGTGTTATTTTCGACAGAATTTTGGGAAAAAATTATCTTAATATGATTCCTATATTTCAGTGTACTTGTCATAATATGGTGTTATAGGTCGTTCAAAATTCGTCGTGGACATCATTCAATTTTGCTTCTGTCTTAGAATTGAAGAGGAAAAGTAATTGCTGTCTTAAGACAAAATTGAGAAAAAAAAAAAAACGATTTTAAAATCGGATTACTAATTAAACTGGTGAAGAGACTGCTTTAAGTTTAAGTAGCGTGGTTACACCAGTATTAATAAAATTATTATAATTAGTAATATAAACTATTTTTCTTTGGTTTTGCTTGCGTTTTCTTTTGTTGGGAATAACGGGATAATCATTCGTCCATACGTGATAAGCACTATAATTTAGTATTGTTTATTTCATCACGAAATAAGAAATTAGTACCTTATAGTTTCGCTTGATTTAAACAATGAGGATCAAAACCTAAATGAGCACAAATATAAACAATGGTATGAAAAGGAAAAACTACAAGAGAAAGTTTGTTAGTAAGATGAACTTGTGTTTATTTCATTCTTCTGTGTTTTTCGCATACTGAAGACTGTAAAAATATGGCTACATTATTTCAGAAATTATTCAGAAAAATGCAACCAACGATGTTGGAATCTGAGTTTTTTTTTTCCCTAACGTATCCCAACTTAGAAAAAACAAGGATGTAATTACTGCACATCCATGTTTATGAATGGAAATGCTGTTGTTGTTTAAAGTAAATAAGATAATACTCCAAGAATAGGATCATTAAGTCATAATAATAACCTCAAGCAGTAAGAAATTAGAATGTTATAAGAAATGAATATCTCTCCTAATAGTGGAATATTAGAAAAGTGGAATGGTAATTTCATTATATTTCTGACATGAAATAGGGCATACTACAAGAATCTTTTTATTTGTAGGCCTGTAATCTTGAAAAGACATACTGCATATCTTGTGGTAAAATAATAATGTTGTAAAATTAAGGTTGTCCAAGTTTCCCACGAAGAAAATGTATGCAACTTCTAGCATGAAACTTGAATGGTAAGACATTAATCTTTCTTTTCTAAAATATAAACTATAAATGAAGTCCAAGGATATTCCATTCAAGCATCAAATCTCCATTTTGTAAGAGGTGTGTGGTCAAACCACTATTCCCACAACTGCTATACAAGAGTAGCAAGAGTACCAAATAAATAACAAGCAAATTAAAATACATTCAAATGTTCAACACAGACATGTCTGGAAGCATGTTGTATCAGACAGATGCAAGAGAGGAATTGTAAAGTGTATATGAGGTGCAAGATGGCAAACTAGTATTGTTCAATTTCAATATAACAAGTGCCTGATGAGGCAACACCTAATACAAGTTGAGACCGGCAGAAGAACATCTCCTATCAAATTGTGCAAGAAATATAGAGCCGCAGGGGAATCAGGGAACTACTAGTTTCACAATCTTCACCAAGTAAAGTGCTTTTTTAGGTAAACAGTCCAGTACTCTTTGCCTGTAGTATGAATGAGACATGCAACCAAATAATTTGTGTATGTTGAAATCTTCAACGCCGCAGGTTACGTAAAAATGAAGTGTCCCTAACCTTCTAAGATAGATGACATCTGCTATTCAATCTGGATGCTATAAGATAATACACATGCATTTGTTCTGTGTTGCTTTGCTTGCAGCCTTCTTCTCTGTATCAGCCAAAAAGACTAAATTATCAATAATTACCGGATAAGGCACCAAAACTGAATGACAGCAAAATCAGTCAGACAGAATAGCGGCACTTTTTCATTCAGATGCAAGTGGTTATTTTAGTTCTGGAAGTGCTAGTAACTGATAATTAAAAAAAAAAACTTGTTTCCAAAGAAGTCCTTCTAGATGAAGTACCGACTACAAATTTTATCTTTCAATTTTCTATTTCTCCCATAATTTTAAGGACGGACTGTCTTTTTATTTGAATTTTCAAACAGATGGCTACTATTTTGTCCGACACAAGATAGGTACAAAAATTGGATTAGAACAACTAGTACTTTGATAGGAATCAAGGACCCATTTGTTTGTTTTCTCTCCAGAAGAAAAACATCTTTTAGGAAAAAAAAATATATCATTTTTAAGATAATTTGATTGGTTTATTCAGAAAAAAAAAAAAAGGTTAAAGCTCAAACAAAAACAACCTCAGTGGATTTCTCGAGCAAGAAAGAGTTATTTGTAAAAATATATATAAAACTTATATCATAAAAGCATTTTTTTGAAGCTTAGGGTCCATATTTCAGTGAATTTAGTTTCTTTGATCATTTGTTCTTCCCTCTCTATACCAAAAACCCTATAATTTCTACAAATACTTTTATAATATAAATTTAGGTCAACAACGTAAGTGATCTTTGGCCCTTCAAGTGATTAAACGACAATCCCAATTAAAAAGATGACACAAAGGAATTTAACTATTTCTTGCACTAAGAAAATGAAATTAAGAAGGCATTTTTTGCTGATGTGAGTGAAAAGAACTTGAGCCTTATCCCAGCCAAACTTAGAAAAGAAACTGCTAACTGAAAAAATACAAAGCTATTAAGACTAGCTTTTGGCATATCTCAAATAAACACAAAATAGAAGACCTTTCTCTGTAGCAGGATGTTGGACAACCACATGCATTGTCGTAACTGTATCAGGGGTATCACATAACGGGCTCTGGCATTCCCCAACTGTTCTGTTGTTCTCCAATATTTTTCCTGCACTAATCAACTTCACATCTTTTATGGTCCTTGGGCCATTCTCCTTGTCTTCAAAACAAAAACACAGACTTACAAATCTCATATATCACAAAACACAGCAAAAATTTAGCATGAAGCTCACAATATGACAAACATCAGACTTCACCACAGCATCTACTTAAAGATATCAGTTTTAATCTTCCTACCTTTCTGAAATACAAATATTGCTCCCATATTAATCTAGAAAAAGTCATTTTAGTTATATCTTATAATATGCCAGAAAGTTGTGCCGAATCATGGAAAATGGTAGCTTGATTCTCAGTGTAAGGACATAAATACTATGCTTACACACATTAGACGATATCCACGAACAATGAACAATGCGTGGACACTAACCTACAAACATCCTCTTGAAAATTTACTAAGCAATAAGGAAAACGCAAAATTTAGAAAGTTTCAGTTTAAAGAAATAGTAAAATAATCAGACAAGTAATATCTCCTTGTAACTACACTGCTAAAATTGGTAGGCACCAATCCTCCTGAACAAGTCAAACAGTACACTATGGGAGAAAAAATTGAGGTTTAAGAAACAAACTACCAAACTAGGGACCCATACTCAAGCTGGGAGGGATTGTTCACCTATTCAGAGTCTATCAAAGCCCCAAATGAAACTAGTTCCCATGTTTGACTGGGTGATACTCCTTGGTGATGAACAAACACAAGGGACATATACCAAGAGTTCCCACATTTTTAATTTCTAAGGCTGTTGTTATACAGGTCTTAACACCTTAGGTACTTTCTCAATTTATAAACTCCCAAAAGAGCCTTCATATGAAAAAAATGTAGTTTTATTAATAGAAGTAAAGCGTTCTCAAGGAATTGACCAACATTGACACAGTAAACATAAGTATGCACATATGCTGGACGGCACATCTTTGACTAATATTAAAAGTAACTGTATTACATTTAATGGAAAATATTTTTATTCATATAGTTTATTTTCTTATCTCATCAAACGAATGAAATATTTCAATTGCTCTTCATTTTGGCAATGGGAAACAGTGACCACTTCTGCACTCACTCAAGAAGTAATAGTTATATACTAAAAGGAATTTATAATTATTCATCCTAAGTGTATATCTTCTAAAATAAGAGTTCGTCCAGCCCAAGGGCCTTCATCAGGTTCCTTAAGGGACTACTTCATCCTTTTATACAATCTTTCTAAGGTCACTTTGTACCTAGTTCAGCTCACTATCCTTGCCCATACCATGTCTTAGAACTTTTTTATAACCAAAATAATAAAACCCACATAAATATTATTCCATCATCATGTTTTCCAATCCACCCAAACCAGCAGTCTCTTAATTTATGGCACAAAGTTCCTCACAGCACCAGAATAATACTACGTCTTCTCAGTTCTCACATGGTAATTAAGCGATTAAACCAGAAGACCAAAAAGAGAAGCAAAAAGAAATAAAAAACAACAGTAACACAAGTAACCTTTGGGCCACTGAGCAAGAACACTCTCCTTTAATGTTGCAATACTAGTAGCTGCAGGAAAACTTTTGGGGCCAATATCAGAGCCATCAGTCAACCGAAACTTGATCTCAAACTGATCTTGATTCCCAGCCATGTTCGGAGATCCAACAAACTTGTGTAGTTAAAACAAATATCACAGCTTCAGCTTTACGTCCAATACTATGAAAAATAGGTTTTCCACTGAATCAATTCATTCAGCTAAGTTTCATCAGTGAAAAACAGGATTTCATTCAAAGCCAATCTTGTGAGTTCTGCAAAGTTTAGACACAAAAGAAAAGGTTGAGTTAGAGCCCTCTCATGCACGCATCCATACTCACTTAACATGCAGAATCTGGCATGGGAATCTAGATATATCAGGGAAAAGTTTGGAGAGGTCTGAAAAAAATTTCTATGAAAAAAATCGTTTTAATAAGAATATGAACGAAGAAACTGTGAGTAACTGAGGTAGATACATCTTCTCACTAAATAAATAAAAAAAAAATTCAAATAAAGGTAATGAAATGATTGAAATCCAACATCATAACATAATTGAACACACTGTCACCAGCCAAAAAAAAAAAAAAAAAAGAGAGAATCTCAAACAGCTAAATCAAGAAGAGATCCAATCTTGAAATGGGTACGCATCAAACAAGAAAAAAATCTCGAATTTTCAACTGGGTCACCTGCAAAACAAGCAAGGATTGAAAAAAGAAAGAAAAAAAATAGAATATGGAAAAACCTGAGTTTTTGATGATGTGGGGTTTCTTAGATGGGTATGTGCGTCACTGATCTGAGGGGTGAATTGGCTTTTCACTTTTGGGAAAACCCAAGATGGAAGACGAAGAAGAAGA
>Ga0099825_1004506_pt1 | contig 18225 bp, 14 predicted proteins | sample SiratroredBW_FD_76838 | JGI IMG/M metagenome (GOLD analysis project Ga0099825, IMG submission 76838) | Root nodule microbial communities of legume samples collected from California, USA - Siratro red BW | ecosystem: Host-associated > Plants > Roots > Nodule | place: USA: California | collected...
TATTATATATATATATATATATATATATATATATATATATATATATATATATTTTTTTTTTTATTTAAAAAATATTTTTTTTTTTTTTTTTTTTTTTTTTTTTTTATTTTTTAAAAAAAAAAATTTTATTTTTTTTTTTTTTTTTTTGTGATTATATTGCATGCATGTCTCAGCAAAAACTATATTTCTCTTTAAATTATGACACTTTTTCGATTTGGTCGCATTTTTTTCAAATTTATTCACATGCTTTTCTTCTTGCTCCTTCCAGTAGATTCTAATAGCAACCACATGCACACTCACACATCTTAAAATGCAGGTAGTTCTTTAAGCTGTAATCTGTGTTTTAACTAGGCTATATTGCATGTGACAGCTAGAACTCAAAGGTGACTTGAACTGAAAAGCATGGCTTCCTCAGATGTTTGTTCCACTGAGGATGTTCTTAAGGCATTCCTAGAATACTTGGTTGATCCATTGCTGCTAACAAAACTTCCTGCACGATATATCCCTCCACTACCTCAACAGCAGTCAGTTGCAAAACAGGTATCTTACCCAAAGTGACTCAGTTCCCATACCTTGCAATAGATCCTGGAATGCAATCCTTAAAAAACTATATTTCAAGTTCATAGTCCATTTTGATTTAAGGATTTCAAGCCTCATAATTATATGTTTATAATTTTATAGAAATATGAGAAGAGATTGTGTGCCTTATTGTTTATTCTGGATTTTGGTGGCTTCTGTGTCAGGTTCATTCTGTTGTGTTACTGTACAACTACTACCACAGAAAGCAGTATCCAGAACTTGCTTTTCTGCGTTTTGATGAGTTTTCCAGGTTAGCTGTGGATCTGAGACCAACTTTATCAGTGCATACAAAATCCACCCTGAAGCCTGAAGAAACTGAGCTCGTTGATCTGAAGCAGTTGTCTATAACAGAAGCCAATATCTTAGATGCATGTAATGTATGTCAATGTTTAGATGCATCAAAAAATGTTCCTGATATGGAGGGATGGCCCATTTCAAAAGTTGCTGTCCTTTTAATCAACGATAAGAAGGACTACTGCTTTTTGCGTTTTGGTTCCATCACTCAAGGGGTATGGTCACTGATTGAAAAAGAAGTGGAACCCATCAGCCAAAGTTCTGAAACTACAAGTGGAATCAAACCTGGGTACAAAAAGAGAAGAGTCCTTAAAAAGTCTTCAAAAAATGAGTTAAATTCTGATGAAGATAGAATCTTGCAAACTGGGTATTCTGCTGTAAAGGAAGCTACGGGTAATTATCCTTTTACTGAAAGATTGCCACAGCTATTCTTAGTGACTGTTGTGTTTTAGTTTTAACTCTAGCATTACAAGGATTTATCAGTATCCAATGTGTAGTGAAGATGTCAAATATTTTTCTCTCTATTAAATATTTTTCTGTACTAAGATGCTATTGCATCATGTTGCATGTGTTATTAATGTACCATCATCTCTTAATTTTGGCTTTAATGGTGCTTTTTTATTCTTGAAAGATTGAATTTATTTCTCATATACAATACAGGTATTGATAAATCTGCAGTTACAATTTTGGAAAGTCACACTGTGTATTCCCATAGCAAAACAAAGACAGCTTCACGCTTTTATATAATGAAGTGCTCCGAGTTGATCAATCAGGAATTTATTCAAATTCCTATCAAATATTTGGTTGAGAGGTAAGATGTTGGATACATTTGCTCACCTTCCCAAAATGTCAATATACTCTTTTGCCTTTGACACATTCGCTGTAGTTGCTTCCAAATCAAGTTATGTTGTAGTTTATGGATTTTTGAATGGTAACTGGGATACTAACACTCCTTTTTCCTGTTCTTAATTTAATTCTTGGATATGTGTCCCCATAGGATTTTCCAATATCGTCTTAGAAGGAATAACTCAGATTGTTAACAAAGTTTTCATATTTATGCTTAACATTTTATATCTCTTCTTTGTATAGCTTGCAAGGTCCATTAGTCAAGAAGATTTCTAGCAGTTGGACAGCCTCCTCAGTTGTTGAACACTTCCATGTGCTTCCTTATTCTCAAATAATCTCAGAGTGGTTTTCTAGGTTGGTGTATTTCTCCTTTCCCATTTGGTAGCACCTAATTTAGATTGATTTTGATGTATTTACTCGATTTACATTATTTATTCCATAAGTGATTCATTTTAGTTAATTCTCATGTTTCTAAAATTGGTAATTGCCTTGCTGTTTTCTTTGGCATCACTTTCCACAGTATAAATAAGGATATCTATTTGTGTATCTTGTTCTTTGTAGAGAAACCTTCTCAAATAGTAGTGTGCAAGATTCTAAGCTGGCAGAGAAAAATTTGATGGTTGGCCACCCTGAAATGACAGAATCGCGTATAAATAGTAAGGGCATGTCTAATGGCCGTGATCTTAAGTCATGCAGTGATGCTATTGAAGCTCTTAATCAGAACGAGAAAAATGGAAGTTCTGCAGTTACACGTTCTGTCTCTATCAAGGAAGCGCAGAATGTATATGTGGACAACTCTTTAGCTTCTCCGGCTGAAAATGAAGAATGTCAGCCTCTTGCCAAAACATTACAAGTTAGTAAAGATAAAGAAATAGAGAATCCTTCTGTACAACATTGCTCAAATCAATCAAAAAACCCAACCAAGGTTTGAAATTTATCTTGTTACCAACTACTTTCTGTGTTACTCTCCTTCATCTGACTGCAATTGATGTACTACTGCAATGAATCAATAGCCGAGTGGAAAAGTTTTCTATTTTTAGTATTTTCAGTGACATATGAACGTTGCAAAAATGTTTAGATGTCTCTAACTGGATATGAATGTGACTAAAATACTCTTTATTGGGAATGCGACCAACCTTGTAATGCTTGCTCAATCTACTTCTTTGACCTATGTTTTGGACTTCAGTTAGTTCCAGTTTTTTTCTAATGCAAACTAGTAAGACCAAAGAAGACACCATTGTCCTGTGATTTGTATTCCTTTTTACAAAACATTTTCCCCATATTTAGTATCTCTCATCCAGCTAAAACAATAGTGGATTTTTTTATTTTTTATTTTTTTTGTTGAATCATTTTCATATCTTGATAGATAATTTGATAAGTCAATTGGTTTGTCAGGCTGACAATGGTGATTCAACAAGGGTGCTCATCACTGAAGGTGGAACCAAAGATCAGTCTAGTTGTGATAGAGTTCGTGCTAAAATCACTTTCGAAAATGATTCCATGGAAGAATGTACCCTGATTGCAAGTAAGCCCAACTCCTGTATTAAAAAGCTCCAAAATCTTGTAGCTTCAGAGGGAAATACCTCACAGATTCCCAAAGCCTCTTTTGGAAATGATTCCATAGAAGAATGTGCCTTGATTGCAAATAATCCCACATCTGATCTTGAAAAGTTCCAACGTATAGCTTCAAAGAGCAAGGCATTGGCACAAACTGCACTAAATGTTCTTACGCGGAAAAGGAATGCACTGGTAAAAGCCTGCTAATATTCTTTTCCAGTGATCAGAATTTTTTGTATTCATTCATTACTATGCTAGGACATGTAGAACATATATACATAGCTTGTATCAGCATCTTGATTGAAAGTGAAACACTTCTGATGCTTATTGAAACTATTTTTGGATTAATAAAATGCCTTGCTTTTATGCTAACTATGAAGACAGTTCACTAGTTACATGCTTGTATTTTGTTCTGTTTATTTAGATTTTTAAAATAGTGTTCTGAGTTTTTCTACCATGGAATTCTCATAGAGTCATAGCTACTATACTACATAAGGGTTAACTTCTTACTATTCTCTGAAGGTAAAAGACTCTGCAGTTGCATTTATCTTTGTCTACGTTTCTTTATGCAGGTTCTTCAGCAGCGCGTGCTAGATGATGAGGTTCTTTTGTGTGATAAAAAAATTAAGAAATTGTTAACTGGTACGTTTTTCGTTGTCATTTCCTTTTATTTTACCACTCTGGTATGTTTGTCTATTATTTAGATTGTCATTGTAAACGATGAAAAACTATTGCTCGTGTTTGTGTTTTCTTGAAAAAAGTAGGTGGTGAAGATGAATTGGATGTAAACGTAGAATCCATCTTAGAAGGCTGTAATGATACATGGGTAAGAAATCAAGGAAGGATGTGTCAACATCTTGAGGATCAAAGCTTACCTCCACAAAATAAGCGGAGAAGATTCACAGAGGCAGTGTTCATCAAGCGAAGTACTTGTCAGGCAAGACATTAATTACTAGTTTTAGTATCACAGTTCTTATGACTATGCGCAGTTTGAACATGATATGATAAGTGTTTTGTGGTGGCATGAAAATGCTTAATTACTACATAAGCTTGATTAAAACGGGAAAGTATCTTATGCCAAATATGTAATGTGTAATTAATTTATTTTGTGTACACAAGATTGTATTGGTGTTGCTAGTTTCATTGAAGTACTTTAACTGATATGGACATGGGTTGATATAATACTGCTAGAAAATTTAAAGGAAATATAAGGTCAGCATAGATATGTTAATTGAACATCCAAGAGAATATTAGAAAAAATATGTAGTATTTTTTTAAAGATTTCCAACAGCCTGCATATGCATCTTTTGTGCGACATTTTTGCATGGTATATGCTTTGGGGGAGATTATTGTTTTAAATTTTAGACATGGCTTGTTAGATTGTGGTGGATTCAACTGTTACACTTCTTCAAATTCTGTGTAATCTTGCAGGAACTAGATGAGATATGTCAGGAAAATAGCTGGCTTCTACCAAGTTATCGTGTTTCTGAAGCAGATGGTATGACTATAAATCTGTATCTGTTAATTAAATTTAAAGAGATGAGATCAATTGAGTTTTTGTGTTCCATATACAAAACATGCTATTTTCAGTTCATCCTTATGGAGTTTAATGACACTAAGTGGTTTATTTGTTGGTGTTCCATTGTTGAGAAATTATCATATACATGATTTGCTTATAAATTTGATGATACTTCTTGAAGGTGGATTCCAAGCTAATGTGGTTGTTAAAGCACTAGACTCTGAATGTTCCTGTGGAGGCAATGTCTGTTCATTTCCTGATGAAGCAAGAGAATCAGCTGCTGCTCAGATGTTAGCCAACTTAAGAAGCATGGCAAAATCAGGCCAGTGATTTGCCTTTCTGTTGTAAGAATAGAAACGGCTTCCTTTTGTGGTCTGTGTCTTCCTTAGGTTCTTGGGTTTTTTTACCTGCAAGTAACAGTATTAATAAACAATATTAAGGAAACTGCAAGGACTTTTTCTGCAGTGACTTAATATTGAGGAAACTGCAATGACTTTTTCTGCAGTGACTTTTTTTATGGACAAGCTTTCTTATTGAATGGTGTGTTTGATTTGTATTTTGAAGGCTACTTGGTTTTCAAATTTGACTGAATGAAGTTAGAAGTATTTCAAGTCATTTCTGATTTTTGTTTTTAAAATTTGTTCTTGAAATGAGCTTCAAATTTAATGAGTTTTGGTTGAGAAATTTTTAGATTTGAATAAACTGTGTTTACACATACACATTTCTATATGATATATAAACACACTATATGTATATACACGTTTATATATACACGTTTATTTGTTTATCATTCTAACAACGAAAAGAATGATTATCTTGAGATACTGATAAAAAAAAGAACAATTTTTAACAATGTGATTATTCATGATTTTTTAATGTATTTTTCATATTCTTTAATAAAAATATTCTTTTGATGTATTCAAGCTCTGCAATGCAAGACTTAGACTAAAATTACCCTCATGATAATGTAGATTTTTTTTTAACTGTGTTCGGTACATATTTCGTTACCATTTTTACTTTTACAAAAATACAATATTACAAATGTATTTTGATGGAGAATTACAAATGTTCTTAAGTAAATATTTATAGAAATTAGTAAAAAATTGTTTTTATAACTATTTTTTATAATTTCAATATAAATTTTAATTTTTTTTTGTTTTAGTAATTATTATATTAATTAATTATTATTATTATTTTATAAAAGATGGATTTCACCAAGAAGCATAGGGACTTTGTCCATTTTATGCACTTTGTCGCCAACGTTTAAAGAAAATAAGTTAAAGTTTTCGGATTTCGTTTTCAATTAAATATATATTTTTGAATTTAATTATCAAAATATATTATGAAGTTGTTTTCTCAAAAGAGATATATTTAGGAAAAAAAAAGTTATAAAGATTTAGAGGTGGCACGAAGAGGAAAAAAAAATTTCCTAAACTGAAAAAAAGGGCTTCATTTCATATGTGTATTTTTTTAGCCATAAAATAATTTCACAAAATCTTCCCACACACTTTAAACAAATTAAATTAAAACTTAATTAAAAATATTATGTTATTTTTTAAATTTAAAAAACTGACCACTAAAAGAGGAGAGAAGTAGCATTACTCAAGTTGTCATAACATTTTTTTTCAGCGTCAATTTGATGTAATTTCTTTCTAGTGTGGATATTCTCTTACTTGAGAGAACTCAAGGAGGAAAACCTCTATGATGATTTATTTTTCTGATAAAATTTAAAATGTTTTGACGAAAAATGTAAGTTTAATTTTAATTTTAGTTTTGGTTTTCTTTTTCATATAATTTTAGTTCTTTAATTTTAAATATTCGTAATTTTTGGTTCAAAATTTTTATTTTAGATGATTTCAATCCCTTATTTTTAATTACATGTAACTTTTTTGAATTTTCAGATTAATTATATGCAACATTTATATTATTTTAAAACTAAATTGTGTAAAAGATTAAAATTGTATAAAAAGAAATGCAAAAACTAAAATTATGGAAAAAAAAGTATAAACTAAATTGTACATTTTACAAAAATATTAGGATCAAAATTTCATTTATCCTAAAATATATCAATTAAAAATTTCATCATTTTTTATTATTTAACACTTCATAACTCAAACTTGCTATTGAAAACTTTCATACTCTCTTTTGATTCTGCAGTCTCTATTACTTATTTTTCTTTCTATTACTTCTTTTTCTTTCCCTTTCTACTCTCTCCCCTCTGAGCGCTTTAATATCAGCCTGCACCTCCATATTTTTTTTTCTAATTACAAAATTAATCTTAATGAAAAATAAAAATGTCCTCTAATAAAATTTAAGATATCCGGATTCCGAAAATCATTTAAAATTGTTTTGATTTTTGGATTCTAAAATCCAAAAGTCATATATGATATACTTTATATTTCTGGGTTCTAAAATTTGGTAGTCAAACTTAATTTCCAATTTCAAATAACTTTCAATTGAGAAGTAATGTAAAATTGGTTTTGACTTTCGGATTCTAAAATTAAAAGTTAATATTGTCTTTCAGATTAAATTAAACCGTGCACGGTCCACAACTTGTTTTGGCTTTAGATAAATTGCTTTCCCATGGTATAATCTAGAAGACAAATAGTAAATAGTAAAGCCAAAACAGGTTTCTTTGTAAGAGTGTAGACAAATCATATTGCTTCTGCCTTTTTAAATTCATTTATTATCTTTTCTTGAATTTTCCATCAACCTATTCTTATTCACATTATTTTTTACTTTAAATTTTTTATGCATTAATTAATAATTTCTTCTTCCTTCACCAACCTATTCTAACTCACCTTGCTTCTAGCTTAATTTCTTTGTAATTAATGCAGTTCTAGACATGAAAAGTTTGTTTTTCAAACCTATCCACCTTCATCACCTCACCTGTCTCCCCCATTAGACTCTTTAATTCACCAACAGATTCATTTAATATATTTTCCTGGATTCTCAACTGGACAATGGAGAGACTCTTCCTTTCCACCTTGCACCTCTTTCACCAGTTACACTCTTTCCACGTTCACCCAATTACAATCCTTCAATTCACCAACACCTTTCACCTTCACCTTCACCTTCACCTTCACCGCCTGCCACACCAATGACTCTTTACACCTTCCTTCACCACCTGTCTCACCAATTAGACTCTTTTCACGTTCACCCACATCTTTCTTCATATTTTTTCAAAATTTAAAAGCTTTCAGATTTTAATTGGAGGCGGAAGAAGTAAAGTTTTAGATTTTAAATTTTATTTGAGGATAATTTCGTATTTTCATATATAGTATGAGGTGCAAGAAGAAGCTCTCCTCCCCTCTTTGCTGTTCTTCTTTCTCCTCCTCTCTCAATATTAACGTTGAAAGTATCAATATTTGAATTTTTAATTTTTTATAATGTCATCTAACATTGATTTTCTTTTTTAAATTGTAAAATATTATATTAATATTTATTTTCGTAAGTTCAATATTTAAATTTAAATTTTTTTAAATATATATTTAAAAATAAATTTTGTATATGGATAATTAAGTCACCCTGTTAAAATTAACAATTCAAAATTATAAAAAAAATAATTAATTTATTCAAATAAAATTAAATAAAACAATTTAAATTTCAAACTAAGAATTAATCCTTTCAAAGTATAGAGATAAGTATTATCTCTCCACGTAACTACATTTTATACTAATATCATATAGTAATATCAAAGAGATAGATATCAATTCAGTAAATATCATCATGTATTCACATCTATCGCTTTATTTTCCATCACATTATCACATCACCCATACACAATAAAAATGAAGTGTTTGTACGTGTTCCATGTGAAACAGATATAACATACTTGATATTAATATATGTATGAAAAATAAAAAATAAAATATACGTATAGTAATACGCCCAGAGCTTGCTTTATCAGGAAATTGGTAGGGTTAAAGCGGAGCAGCCGCACAGGAATTCATTCTTCACGACTCATGAATCATTAGGAGCTTCAAGCATTCGGTCCACACTAGAGAACGAGAGAAAACGGTTTCAGCAAAACAAAAGTAACAAAACCCTTTACTCAAAAAAAAAAAACACTAAAATATATATATATGGACAAATATTACTATAATTTATAGACAAAATCGTACATTTGCTGGAAACAAACATTCACCTCTCCCAACAAAAGAAAAAATTTACTCTCCTGCATATTTCACGTACTTCTGGCATGAATGGTAGAAACCATCTAAAGAAACATTTTACCAGCATTGCAAAGAATGAAAAAATGGCAACTATTGCAGGTTAGAGTCATTAGCATCCGGCAGCTCTCAAGAATTTATCATAGGGGCTCGAAGGAGGTAGTCTCAGAGAATTTTGCAGCCCATAGTCATGAGAATGGTTGCGTGCTTGATCCTGTGTTTGAAATGATTGTTGGGTTACTAACTTCAAATCGCTCTTTGAATATTCCAGTGCCTACACAATGAACAGTGCCAATAAATAATAATCATTTGCAGGAAACAAATCTAAACCCTACGAAATTATTCTTATGTACTTTGGGAGTAATACATCGGTCCACAAATAAATTAAAACAGGGCACAAGACAAATCATGGATTCAAAACCTGACTGACAGAATGGTCCTACCACCCCATCATCCATCAATTATATAAAACAAAGAATATTTGCGATACACTTATGACACTCCTAAAATATTCCTTGTTAGTGGTTGAGATCTCACGAAGACTCCACTAAATAACCTGTGTGCAGTCTTTGCTCCATTCTTATATGAGATTTGATCTATACCAAGGACTGTGTTGCTAGTCTTAGTCATCAACAAATATATGTTCATACCATCTCAAAATATATCATTAAGTAGCTCGTTATAACAAACTGGGTAATAAATTTCAAATAGAAATACAGCGTTTATGAAAATAAATTACAGAAAATATAATCACACAGATGATAATTATAGGTGTATTTCAATTTTCAAAAAAAAAAAAAAAAAAAAAAAAAAAAATAAAAAAAATAAAAATTTAAGGTTTTTTTAAAATTTAAAAAAAAAAAAAAAAAATTGGTTAATCATTAGTTCAAAGCCTACCTTATATACTCAACCATGATAGTCAATACGCCAAACTTTCAAAACAATATAACCAATTGAATTGCAAATAGAACCTTATTTTTTTTTTTTCACAATATGTACATTCCTGACTGAAAAATTAAACTTCCGTAAAAAAATGCTAACCTTAGCATGTACAGGGGCAACTGTAACTTCATTTCCACTTGAAAGAATTATGGCATCACTCTCTTGTCGATGCTTGAGACTCTGAATGACGGACATCTTCTGTTGTTTCCCTGCTACAAGTGCCTCGCACTGGTCCTTCATTTGGTCATAAGGTAGAGGAGTCGAAGAAGTAGAGAAACTTGCAACTTGCCGTGCAGTTTCCAAAACCTATCCATAAAATGATGCCCATAGTATGTTTAAGGAAAGAAGAAATAAAATATCCTCTCTCCAGTATTATACAAACAAAAGCACACAAGTTTTTACCGAATCTAATAGTTGATTAACATTTAGAACATCAGGGCAGTTGGTTGACAGTGATGTTTTGCGATCTGACTGGCTTCCACTATGCTCAGGTCGAGTCTCTTCCTCCATGAAATCATCCGGAATCATCATCTGGAAAACCAATTACAGTAATTGACACACAAGTTTGACAAGCCACTAATGTAGATGCAACTTTGGAGACTTTACCTCATCAAAACTTGGGAATTCAATCAGAGCAAGTGGAGAACATGGTCTTGGTGTCTCCATAAATGACAGAGGTCCTAATGGATATGCATCATCTGGGGAAAAACCCTGTAGAAGTTGATTCTTTATGCTAGACAATTCATCCTGGTAAATATGGAAAAATGTTCTAGTTATCTCCACATACTTGTACACCAGTACAAGAGCCACAAATTGAGTCCTCAAGCCACATACTCTTATACAGTACTGCAACTTCTGCTAAACAGTCCACATTTTTTTCATGCTTCACAAGTATTATTTTCTAAAATATAAAAGTATATACTTTGATAGTTTCCACAACCTTGCTACTCAGAAGTTCAATGACGATACACCAGATATTATTTATGACTCTAGTAATTACCATGTTTATGTATCACATAGTACTTATGACATTAGTGTCTACGAAGTAGCACTTGATTAATAGCAGCCTAGGAAATAGTCCCCTCAACTAAGTATTCTCAAGAGACTATAAATATAGGTAATATGCAGAACCTATGTAATATATTACACCCTACTGAATAATAATGAAGCATTTCCTTTCTCTAAATTCTCTCTAAAATATATGTTCTATCTTCCTTTAAATTCTACCCTACTACATTCAACATAGTGAAGAAAATCAAAATACAACGTGTCCTCACTATTAACCTTCATCATTTTTCCTTACTCCTTATTGCATTTGGAGGGGTTGTACATCAATACATATTAAAGAGTATCAAAGCCACATTTCTTTAGCAAATCATTAACTGACTATTAATATAGGTAAACGTACACGATTAATTTTCCAAGCATATCAAAGCATTCTTTAATCAACCCAAGAAAATTCATACTACCTCAGACAATTTTGAAAATTTAGTCATAAAGGACGATGTTACAGTCTCTTTCAACTGCTTGTCATCCAATTCTACAGTTGAAAGAGACTTCAAAGCAGCCACCTCATCTTCCTGAGATCCATAACTTATATTCTCTGATTCTTTACAGACGGCCAGCAGTCGGATATCATCGACCAATTCAAGAAAAGGATCTACCTGTGGATTTATAACTTTAATTAGTCAATCAAATCATGAGTAAAAAGGGAAAGTATGTAGTGACACTCAATTTTAAAAGGAAGATGAAGGAATGAAAAATGTGGATCAAGTCCAAAGGTAAGGTAAAGAAATTAACTGTTGCCTCAGTCAGTGAAGCTTTAACTATTGGAATTAGATCACGGAGACTGCCAGCCCTGGCAGAGAAGATAAGCATGTATGAAGCCAAAGTAAAAAGGGACCTCCTACGAGATGGTTGTAAACCTCCTTTAACAAGCACATAAAAAAATGTTAGAAAAGTTTCACCAGAGAAAATATTATTCTCAATTAAGATGATTTCCTATATGTGTAGCAGAACATTTGGAGAACCCTGGACTTTGATTCCATTCTTGTCTCCATTCCATGGGAAAGAACATTTCTTTGTTTTGTATGAAAAAGTCAAGGAATGATTATTCCACTACTCAAGCCTTGATTCCACAGTGACAAGATTTCTCAACGTCTTTCCTTCATCCAGAGTAAAATTTTGTCTGTAAATCTCACCTTCTTGGTCCAAAGAGATCCTCCTGAGGGAAAATGCCAGTTGAAAACATCTTACTAATCCCATGTGATTAGACACCTGTGGAAAACAATTAGAACTTCACGAACTTAAGGCAAATCAATCACATAATATTACAAGGCTTAAAAGTGATTAAGATAGTTTTAACACATGTAATATGCACTATTTTTTCTTCATTTCTGACAAGATAAAAATTCCTGTCAAAATACAACCACTGCCACTAAATCAATTACCAATTTAAACAAGGTTCTTGTTAACGACCATTGGAATATAGTTCTACTCCTATTGTAAATAGACCCTTTCTTTTGTGTTAAGCTCTTGACAGTTATACTACTTTGATAGCTGTACTCAGTAAAGTAACTCCTAGTTAGTTACAGGTTGTTAGGACATTCTTCTTAGTCAGTTACATTCTGTTAGCAAGCAATATATAGATGACATAACTCTTGTAATTTGGCTTTTTGATTTCAATAATACAACACAATTTCTCTTTATTCTAATAACCAGTGCCCTAATAGAACCAGTTATGTAGCATTAAATACCTTATTAAACATTTCTAATTGCCTAAACAAGGTAAGTTTTAAATAATATTTTGTATTTCTAATAGAATGGATTCTTCCTTTCCTAATAAAACTTTCTACTTTCTTATTTTTTTTTAATGACATTTGATAGCTGTACTCAGTAAACTAACTCCTAGTTAGGTACAGGTTGTTAGGACATTCATCTTAGTCAGTTACATTCTGTTAGCAAGCAATATATAGCTGACATCACTCTTGTAATTTGGCTTTTGATTTTCTATAATACAATACAATTTCTCTTTATTCTAATAACAAGTGCCCTAATGGAACTTGTTATGTAGCATTAAACACCTTATTAAACATTTTTAGCTGCCTAAAAAAGGTAAGTTTTAAATAATTTGTAGTTCTAATAGAATAGACACTTCTAAATAATTTGTAGTTCTAATAGAATAGACACTTCCTTTCCCAATAAAACTTTCTACTTTTTTTATTTTTTTTAATGACATTAGTTAGAATATGTCTTTATACAGTTATAAATGAGCAACATTTAAACAAAATGAGTAAAGTAACTTCAATAGTCTTTACCGATCATAGATCTTTATAAGCAATCAGAACATTGAGTACGCACCAAATCACACTTACCTTAGAACGGGTAAATAATAAAGCAATGCTATAGGTGTGTGCCATTGCTTCATAATTTGCAGGGCCATTTCCCACAGATGTTGCCTGGACCCAGATTGAAGAAAGCAGAAGACTAACTTGATGACTGCTTAGCCTGAGAGAACTTTGATCCTGAAAATTCCAGACTCAAAATTTAGTTTGGAACTAGACAATGAAGGATCAAGGCTCTCTATTGTTGGAAAAAGGACAAAAGAAACAACCTAACTAACTCAACCATGTATTTAACATGATTGAAGTAAACAAGAATAATCAAAATTAAATTATAATGAATACGAATTGCAAATTCTTTTCCCTCTCCAACCAAAAACACACTATTAAACACATACAATTAATAATGATACGTAAAAAAAAATCTTACCTCATTTCCATCAGTTAGCTTGGGAGAAAAACTGTAGCCCCTATATGGATGAATTGCATATTTCTTCCCATTGACACCAGATATTGCCTTTCCTTCTTCCAGTTTCCCGTTAAAGTTTTCATCTCCAGAAAAAGTTTCATGAGGAGTGGAGAAGCCGTCATTCTGTGCCTTATGAGCAATCTTTGTTTTGTGGTCCAACCAAGGAGAAACCATGGATGGCACAAGCACCATAGAGAAGATGCTGTGTGCTCCAATTTGTGTTTCATAGTCAGGATGAGCCATGGCCAGTAGCAATTGATGAAACAAGGCATCAGGGAAAGCCTGGATAAGTCAAAAGGTGACCCAAAAGTTCAGACATTTACTATAGCTAAGCATAAAATACCATTTCTAATCCAAGTAGGAACACTTGCCTTATTGTGATATGACACATTTGGAATGGAAGTGATTAATTTTGCTGTTTGATAGACAGCAGAGATTATTGATCTTGCCGTGATGGTAGTAACTGGGATATTCTCCAGTGCCACAGCCATCAAATCAAGAATTGGTCCTATATCCCCAACCTGTTGTCATAGTAGAATAGATAACAAATTGGATCTATAGATATCTAGAATCCAGGAAACTTTACTCAAAAATCACAGCTAAGGCCCCCCAGTATGATGCTAAGTTTGAGATAATATGAAGTTAGAAAGACAGACAAAAAAGTGATACATAATGTTAGCACAAATACCTTCTTTGAAAGTTGTAATATACACATTTCTAAGGCAGACTGAAGTTCAGTATTCAACCTATATGTACCATCTCCAATGCTGGATGCTTCAGCTAAATTTTGCAGGCATTTCCTTAGATGTTTAATGAGATCCGATATTGCACCAATGATTGCAACAGAAGCCTGCTGCTTCACATTTTGTGCAAGCTGCGTGGTGGTTTTAATAATATCAATCTGAAGAATAGGCTGCTTAGCAACATTTTTATGATCCAAGTGCTTGACCAAAATGGACAACAGAAGATGGGAGTTATCTCCTGGTGTTCAAAAAGTGATAATCATTTATATAGAAAATTAGATAAAAACTGCATGTGTAAGAAAAAGTTATAACATTGAATGTTACAAGGCTACCTGATTCTGCTAGAAGGGATTGCAAATACAGCAAAATACAAGAAGCAACTCCCTTTTCAGAAGACCAGTGGTTTTCAGCATCAAAATTATGAAAAAATGGTTCAAGGACGCGCCGCACAGTTGTAGCTTCCTTGGCCAATTTGGCCATATTATACAAGCAAATCTTTGACCAATAAGCAGGATCTTTAGCAGTATCTCTGTAAAAACAGTGAACACAATGGTTGTCCGGATGTCATATGTTGGCTTTATACCAAGAAGGAGATGGGAGAACAGTTAGAGAAGACCTACAACTTGGATTCTGTCTCAGTTCCCGTCACACCATTGAATAAGGAGGCATCCTTCTTATTGATATCTGATAAAGAATGTAGGTCTCCTCCTTTGGGATATCCTTGGACCAGCTGGCTCTGAGATTGTGAATTCAATTTCTCTACTTTGGCAAGATTGGATTTGGATTGGAGATCCGTGAAATTTTCCAAAATCACTGATATAATCTATTGAACAGCCCACCCACCCAACAAATTAAGACAAGTATAAACTAACCTTTAAAGTCAAACGCTGAATTGTGGTTATAAATAAATACATAATACTGCAAGCCACTAAATTTACATGTTTAATGTCTGACAGAATCAAGGAATAAGAAGAGTAGGGAAATAATACTCACACTGTCAAAATCCATGCAAAGATGTGAGTGCTCTCCCATGAACTGCACCTGCACAAACATAGGGAGGAAGAACAAAAGCCATCCAGTGAAGGTATAAGTGACCTTGAAAGACAACTAACCAAAGATATTGTGGTAGGAACAGGGTAACCAGTAAACAAAATTGAATGATTTAAATGTACCACTCTAACAATTTTGTTCCCAAAATAAAGCTTCTAGCCTTCAAAAGTTCAAATTACTAAAAAACCACTTTTACTCTTTATTTTTGGTAAAATTTCATTTCATTATTTAGATTACAAGGGCTTCAATTTTTTTAAAGACACTAGTTAAAGAAAGTTTCTACCAGTATGAAGAAGTTCAATATCTAATGAGTATTAATCGGAAATAACCAAAACTGTTTTCAACCATCCTTGCAATTATCAATTTACAGGAATACATAAGCAAATACTGCAAGAACAATGGACCAAAGAAGGAGAAGTACCATATAGGATAGCGCTTGTAGGCCAGCAGAACGTAGAAGCAGAGCTTGTTCATTATCTCCCACTTCTTGAGCCAATTGACATAGTTTTGGTATAAAACCCTCTAAGTTGAACATGTATGTACCATTTGTCTACTTTAACTCAAAGGGTCAATATCACTAAATTTATGGCATTGAAAAGAAAAAAGTAGAAAAAAAAAAAAGATTTGATCTACAAAATGCAATATATCAATTACCATAACTTATAATAATACAGACTTTAAAGTTAAATTTAAATTAGTGAAACTGCTTTAAACGGGTGGAAAATCTCTTGCAAATTGAAGCAATCCTACTGTAATTTTAACACTAACAGGTCCGAAAGGTTGAGTAACCAAATACCTGGCATTCTGTAAATTCTACAAGAGTCTTGCAACCTAAGATCTGCATTTCCACTGAACGAGTTTGCTCTAGAAGCGTTCGAAGGATCCCTAATAAACTATTAGCAAACAGCGGCCTGCAAGATTAAGAAGCATGTTTGAATACTATTACTCACTATAGTAAATAGTAGCATCCAACAAGGAAATAAATCAAATGACCTAGAACTTTATGGTAAGATGCTTTAGACAATAGCAAATAGGACTACAGGAGACAAATTGACACTGCAAGACCCTGCTTAAGGATACTAAGAAAAATAAATTAAGAAAAAAAAAAAAGAGTTCTAAGCCTAACCATGCATCAAAAAGTACCTATACAGCCAAAAGTATTTACATGAATGAAACCTGGACACAAAGAACTCATAAATGTCTATAAATTTCAAAATGGCCTCCGCAATGTAATACATGTAAGGTGCCCCAACACCCAAATGTGTTTACATGAATTTGGTCAGGATCAAGTAATAATTAAATCCAAGGAACACGCACTTAAATTATACTGTGGAAAACTTACATCTGCTCCTTACATGTCGATAACAGTTTCCTATATACGCAAAAGACCACTTTCACCGAACCAAAGTTTTCATTACGCAAATCCTTATAACATCTTTGCTCCAAGTTGTCAGTAATCTGCCAAGACAAAACACCAAATAAATTTAGATATGTCAGAGATCAGAAATCAACAGTGAAAATGAAAAGATTCAGAACTTAAAGTGACTCAATGGTGTTTGTTTAAATTTAATAAATTCCAAAAAAGATTTTGGTGAAGAAAAACCGAAAGCATTCAGCACATGGAAGGGTTATAAATACATTCAGTAGCAGTTTCTTTAATTAAGTATTAAATAGCAATGATTTCCTTTAGTTTAGCCTCATTCAAAATATTAAATAATCAAGTTTTCCTTCAATAAAATATTCAGAATTTATGAAAATATTGTGAAGATTACGGCTCAGTGCTTCAAATTTTATCACTGGAAATCTCAGTGCTTAAGTTGAAATTATATAGTTTTATATATATGAAACACTATATTACTAAATCTACCTTATATATACTAAATTGATATTAACTTAATAAACTGATAATTTAGATGTATTTGAATGTATTGATATATTATTACATTCATAAAACCTATTGCTAACCCTTATTTATACTAATCATAATCCTAGCTAATTAGGGATACAAATGGTAAGATAAAGAAATATGGTAATTTATACTAAGCAAATAGGGAAACTAGTTTTAAGGGATAACTAGAGATATTTTAAGATATGATATAATATTTTCATATATTCTAACATCAATTTTATCAAACAAGTGATTATTGAATCGCATCCAACAGGAACTTCTACAATGATACTTTAATCAAATCTAACACTTTTTTACCATATGATCATATCTAAATTTCATCCACCATGTCGTAATGTTCTTGGTTGCATGAAACAAAAAAGCCTAGAAGAGACGAAAACAATATATTACCTTAGGAATTCTCAATGGATTCCTAGAAGCATACTCACATAGCTTTCCAATTTTCCTATCATTAGGCTCAGCAACCTGAAAATCACAGTAATCATCACCTGATATGAATCGAAACAGGGCTAAGAAGAGCTACTAAACTTCTCTGTTTGCTAAACCAAATAACCTCCTTAACCAGTACAAGAAACAGGTCTCATCAACCCGTTGCCTGCATTTATCATTTATCATTATTCGTCTTAACATAACAGTGCACCAGCCACTAAGAGCAACAGTAATAATACACAAGATGGTATTACTTAGTTTAAAAACTACACAAATAAACCATCCGATGCATACATTAGCAAATAATTACTAACTCTACTTATAATTCTTGGGTCCCGTGAAACTAATAGCTACCAAGCAAACACTGTGTAACAA
>Ga0099825_1004508_pt1 | contig 18222 bp, 10 predicted proteins | sample SiratroredBW_FD_76838 | JGI IMG/M metagenome (GOLD analysis project Ga0099825, IMG submission 76838) | Root nodule microbial communities of legume samples collected from California, USA - Siratro red BW | ecosystem: Host-associated > Plants > Roots > Nodule | place: USA: California | collected...
ATATATATATATATATATATATATATATATATATATATATATATATATATATATATATACATATATATACATATATATATATATATATATATATATAAGTATTTACAAAAGAAATATAAAATAATTATTTTTAGAAAAAAATTAGGTTCAAAGGTAATTTGTATTTGAATGAAAAAATAAATAAAAGTATTTAACATTAATGTCATTATTATTCGTTACACTAAAATAAGACAAGATTTTAATAATTATAATATGATAAAGTTGAATGTGTATACGTAAATCAAAGATAAACAATAGTGTTAAGATTAAATTTTAATTCATTTCCTTAAAGTAAGAAATATAGAAAAGAATGTATACGTGAAAAAAAATTATATCTTTGTAATATGATTGAGAATGAAATGTGGCATTATTGTAATGGTTTATAATATTATTATTGATGTTGTTAACAATGATGACAATGTTGTTTAAGATATGTATAGGTTTGGTTTACATGTAAAGTTAAATTAAAAAATAAATGTTAAAAATTTAATGTTAGTTTAATTATGTGAGTTAAGTTAATGTCAATTTTTGAGACGTGAAATTTAATTTTGAATGAATTTTAGAGAATTTAAATATTGGAATGACAAGTTAAATTTCTTTATCAATAAGTTAGAATTTTTGTCCACGATTTAATTTTTTTATTAATAAGTTGGAATTTTTGTACACAATAAATTTATTTATTGTTTTAAGAAGATCTTAGTCTTCATAACAATCAAACGATGACAATATCTATTATGCAGTCGGTTGTTTTAAGATGATTGTGGTTATTGGGTTTGTGGTTTGTCATGGATTCAAATTGTGATGATTATGTATTCAATTAGAAAGGATAGAAGAACAAACAACATCACTATGAAATTGTGTTGCATGCATATATTGCATGTAAGCGTTAGTGAAAGGTAGGGTGTTAAGATCTATTACGAATATGTTAGACAAGAAATCAGTTGAATTGAATGAAAATGAGTGTAGTTTGTCATCCATTGTAGTTATGGTTCAGGTGTATTGAATTGTTCAATTGGGAACAAATGTAGACAAGATTCATCTTGTGGCTGATAATAATTCGTTGCAGGAGGGAATGTGTGCTTAGGTTGGTAGATTTTGTAGTAGTTACTACATCGATAAGAAATATAAGAAATTGGTTATGCACATTCCATGTACTCTTGAGGGTAGAACAAAGGTCCTTGTATTGTTAAGTTTGTGGAATTCGTCCAAGTTGTTAGGGGAGGCATGAACCTGCAACAGATCAAATTGTAACTGAACTCTATCAGAATGGTGTCATTCAATTACTGCAAAACAAATGATGAAAGTGCATGTTGTTTAAAGTTCAACATCCTTGTAGGCTTCTATTGGGTTAGATGCCTCAAAGTTTTTGTATGAATTCCATTTAAATTATAGTAAATCATTGTTATCAAGAGATTTATGTTGAAGTTAAACATTTAAATAAAGGTTGAGTGAATGATTTTTTTCCAATACCTAATCACTTTATATGTGGTCAATTATAGACCTATACCCTAAAAGGTCATTGAGAGGAACGTTTATGAAGTTCATAACTTGACTGCCACTTAACCTACAAATTGGGGGGACAAAGGTTATTAGGTGGAAAGAGGCATGGTGTATGACATGCAATACCATGTGTCATGATTGTAGAAATGATGCAAATCCATCGATTATTTTTTATTTGCATTTAGTGCCCTGCACAATTCCTTGTACAACATAGCTAAATAAGTAGAACCCCAAATGTATTGCCTTGTTTTGTGTAGATTAGTCAAAAGTAGTAAGCACATGAGATGAATTTTGTTCTCTATTTTATCTTATCAGACATCAAAACTCCTCCAATCAAACTTAGTATGTACATCCTACGATGGCCTATAGTTGTTCTTCTATTGGTTAGACACATTGTGGGAGCATATGTTTCCTTAGTCGTTTGAGTTTCACTTCTGAACCAATTAGTGATTGACCTTTGTCTGGTGTAACACCAAGAAAAGTGTCGCACATTTGTTCCTAATCAAACATTGAGTGGGCAACTGTAACATCCTAAAAATATGAATATAATATATTATTATTTCTGTCATAATTTCATTTTAAAGCAAATTATATATGTGTATATATATAAAATAATAAATAATTAGGATATTTAGATCAGTTTGGATCTTAGCATTTGATTTTGTGTATTCGGTTCTTATTTAGAGATATGATCTTAACCATTCGGTTTGGTATTTAGGGACATAATATTAGTATTCAATTTTAGGCATTTGGTTTGTATTTAGGAAGATGATATTAACCATTTGACTTTGTGTATTCGGTTCGGTATTAGGGAGATGATCTTAGCATTTGGTTTTAATGCATTCGGTTTGTATTAAGGAAGATGATCTTAACCATTCAGTTTTGTGTATTCAGTTCTATATTTAGGAAAATAATATTAACATTCGATTTTGGACATTCGATTCGTATTTAGAAAGATAATCTTAACCATTCAGTTTTGTGTATTTTATTCGTATTTAGGATCATAATCTTAGCATTCTGTTTTAGGTCTTTCGACTTTGACTTTCTTCTTCCGCACCATTGAGCCTTTCAACTTTGATCCATAAGGATCAATTATCAGTTAGTCTCTACGTAATCATAATAGTAGTAGTAATAATAATAATAATAATAGTAACAATAAAAATTGAATATCTACTCGTATTTAATGCTCAAATAAGGTTAGATAAACTTAATCATTTATCATCATTTCACCATGCTACATCAATTTATTTTTACCTTAACGCACTATCACATCCACTATTAAAATCTAATTAAATTCCAACCAAATGGAATAGTAATGATTACAAAATGCACTATAAATATATGACCTCTGATCATAAGTCTGAACACAAAAAAATAGTAATAAATCAAGAACTTTCATGTAACTTTTTATAACTCTTGAAAGTAAGGGAAATGAGATATATATATATATATATATATATATATATATCTTTATGATTATTTTTAAAATTTTAAATACTTTATGATCATTTTATAATAAAATAACATTTAAAATAATGTTTTATTTTAAATTATATAAACTAATATGTAAAAAACTGAATTAACCAGTTTCAAATATTATAAAAATTAATGAATTTAAAAATATTGTTTCTAAAAACACAAAAATATTTTTTCTGTCTATTTTACTTTTCTTATAGACTTTCTTATATAACAAAGAGAGAATTTTCATCAATTTCATGCATTTATAATTTTATAAAACTGGATTAAAAATTATAGAAAATAACTAAGGAACATTTATTCTATTTTCCACTTTCATAAATTTAATACATGTTTATTGCATCTTCATACTATTATTCATACATTATTCAATCATAGTTGAGTTATTCTTCCAATCTCAAGATACATCCTTTAAATGTTTGAGTTGTTGGTTGTTCCTTTTTGTCCACAAAGACAATTACCGTGATCACAAATAGGTATTGGTAATCCATGACAAAGGTTAGGAAGGTAAGCAGTACAATCTCGGATTGTAGAACATGGAAATCTTGACTTCTTTGAAGAAGAACGATTTGCAAAGTTAAATGTATTAAATGAATATAAAAAATAATTACAATTTTAAATATTTTTAACATATAGGTTTGCCTAATTTAGTTTGATAAAACTGACTTATAAAGTGAAGATGACATTTTATTTATATGTTATGATTCAACTTTATTTCTGCTCAATATGGGATCTTCAATACATATTCACGCCGAAAAATGAATATCTCAAATGTAAGATATAAACGAGAAACATTTTAACGTGACATAATAGTCCAAAAACTTGACTATGATAGATTATAAATGACTATGATATCATCTTAATAAGTATGTTTATACCTTACTTAGTTTCACTAAATTAATTTTTAAGATAAAGATTGCATCTCACTTATATGTTATATTCTACCTTATTCCTAATTGACTTGAGATCTCAAACAAATAGAACCTATAACATTAAATAGTTAACTAGAAAACAAATACAATAACAATTTTCAATGGAAAGAATGTTGAATAAAATTACTTTATTAAGAAAGTGTTTATTTTCTTAAATTTTAATTGTTATACCTGATCCTCTTTTTTTTTTTAATTGCATTCACATTTTCTTTTTCCATTAATAATAGTACAACGAACTGATGCTTCTTGACAACTCAAGAACGGAAGAAATTTTATACAATCATTGTCAACAAAACAATGATCTTGATCTAGTATTCCTGTATTTGTTGATGTCCTTGAAGGTGAAAGACCTGAAAAGTTAAGTGTATAATTTTAGTACTCGTAAATATGAATAAAATATATATAGTTAGATGTGAAATATGGTGGACTAAATGAATATTTATTTTAATTGTAATTGATCATATAAAAGGTGGTTACTTTTTTACATTTAAAAATACTCAATCAAATCAATTTCTAAGTATTTAAAATTTAAATTGATACAATTTTGTGTTTATATTTTTTAAATAATATATAATTAAAATTATATCCTGTTTACTATTAAAACGTTAGATGAAATGAATTAGGACAAATTAGTAAATTAGATAAAGTGAGTAAAAATATCTAACAATAATGGCCTAAGAAACTTCTCTAGATTAATATTAGTCTAATACTAAATATAATGACATCACTTGTAAGAAATACCTTGAGAAGCTTGTATGGCAATAAAGACAAGCAAAAATGTAATGAACGGGGCATTTGACATATCTCCTGAATTGCAATCTTTTGATATATGAAGAGAAAGAAAAGGTTGATGTTTGATAAGAAGGTTTTATGTTTCTTGAAACATGCAGGTGATTTGAATATTTATAGCACAGAAATGTACTTTGTATGGTACAAAACTAAAGAAAGTCACATTCAAAAAAGTCATTTTGATTTCTTATAATATTAAATTTAGAAACTTATTATATTATATGATGTTATTAAATATTGAATTAATAAAATAGGTTGAATTCTATTAGTTGTTTCGGTAATAATTGAAACTACTTTAACTTTAAATATCTTCAACTTTGACCTTTTAAATATAAAAAAATCAATAAATATGGTATCTGTACATGAATTAAATTTTAAAATAATTAGTATGTACATTCTTGTTGACTTTTGACCTTATAAAGATAGAAATTATATTAATTAATGATTGTAATTAATTATAACATGATTCCTTTGTTTGTCCTTGTCGCCTTAATTAAACAACTTCTTAATTTTAAAATAAATATTTGTCTATTTTATTATTATATTTACATATATTTCAATACAGGATTAAATGTGGTTTTAAAAAACTACGAAAATGTTAATGCCAATAATGGTTATAAAATTAATTATTTTTTTTATTAGAATTGCTTCACTAAATATAATGGTCAAACTGAGACGATTTAGTCTTTTTTTTTTTTTTACCTTTTTTTGACAAAATCTTCTTAGGTAACTTTTCTTCTTCAATTGGTAATATTTAATTCACGATTTATTTCTTCGATTGTATATTTTTTATTTTGACTTGTTTTTATATCTTCTAGTATCATTGATCTACTTAATACTAAAAAGTCATCTCTAACACTAGATACTTTAATTTCAAGTTTCTCATTCATCTTTTATAATTTTAAAATAGGTTGAACCTCTTGAATCTAGAGTTTCTCTTCATATAATAATATTTTCTTAAAATGATCATATGTCTCAGGCAATTCATACTTAAATAACAGTACTTAACCCTCATTACCAATCTACAAATCAATATTTTCCAAATCAAATATTTAACTTGTCGAATTTATCCATCTATTTTCTAATTACCTTTTTACTAATCATCTTATATGAGTACAATGATTACTTCAAATAAAAATAATTTACCAAGGATTTTGTCGTCTAGAAGTTCTCAATCTTAGTCCATAGTTATATTTCAGTCATCCCCTTCGAGACTTGTCTCAAAACCTTATCACTTAGGCCAAGAACAATAGTGTCATGAGCCTTTTCTAACAATGTTTTTTTGTCCTTCTCTTCCATTGATGCGTCAAGCTTGGATTAAGCTTCCAAAGCATTAAGGAAGCCTTGTTGAACAAAGAGCTTGCATCTTCAACTGCCACAATTTGAAATCGTTAAATCAGTGAATTTTTAAACCTCATGTTTTGTGAAAGTCATAATGATTGATTCCATATTTACCAACCAATTTGTAAGAAATTAGCTCAGAAAAATCCACTACAGAAGCGTCTACCTTAACAACTCGACTACTATATAAATACTTAATTAGAATTTGTGAGTAATTTTTTTATATAAAATAAATTTTCGTATAAAAAATATGACGTCATTTTTCACAAATATAAATATATGTTGTTGTTTCATCTCTTATGTAAATATTCATAATATAGTACAAATAACATAAGTGTACAACCATAAGAGTTCTACATCACAATATAAAATTATCTAGTCTAAGACATTAGAACTAGGTTCTTCATAAGTCAATCATTCCGAAATGTTATCAAAGATTCTTTCTTAACAACTCTTACTAAGAAGGTTCTACTTCTACTCATACAATAGACACATATGAAAGAGAAACATGAAAAGAGTGAGGTCTTTATAAGTCTTAAATATTAATCTTAATAAACTTAACAAACAATGACGGCCTATGACTTGACCTAAAACCACAACAATTAGTCTCACTTTATCAGACATATGAATCCATATACCACCATATACCACTTTTGATGATCCAGCCCTGAACATCAAAAGTTATTTGGGGAGTGATTAGATAGTTGAGTATATTTCATCAAAAAAATTGGTACAATCACAATTATTTTCTCGAGAATTCTAGCCATCTGCCAATAAAAGAAATATATATACTCCCTACCTAACCTTGGCGTGCTAAGCAGTTATCGGATAGTACCAAAATTAGCCTGTTAAATATCCTAGTCTAGGGCGTTGTTCTGAACTATCCAAATGTTCAACTACTTGAAATATTTCCTTAGACCCCACCCATTCCCTGTGCTTTTCATCTCTTTGTGTATCAGACTGTGACTTCCCAACATAAGACACTTATTTATTAACCTGGTTTCAACTCTGAAACCTAAAACTCTTTAACAATAAACATAATCATAACATTTTCATCAATCACATAACATAATCATCAGGCTATGACTTATATATATCTCTTCAACTCAAATTGTACACAACAGTCAAAAAAATACAACTAGTAATTAATAACATAGGATAGAAGTAACTTTTTTTTATCCAAATTCATCAAATACATATTTTTACTTTATATGTATTTATACATAAAAATAATATTTAAACTGTTACAAAATAGAATAAAATAAGAATTAAAGCAATAAATAAGTATGAAACTAAAGATAAAATAAATAAAATAATCATGACTAGTATGTAACTGGAGATAAAATAAATGAAATAAATCAAATAAACAGAACCAGTGTATAACTAGAGATAAAATAAATAAAATAAAGAGAATCAGTACATAAGTGGAGATAAAATATTCGTTCTTATCTCTTCCCTTTAAAGAGATAAGCTTTTATTTATTTTTTTTGAAATTTTAATTTTAATTTTTTATATGTTATTATATATATATATGTTATTCTTAAACTTTTTTTTTACTATTTTTATTTTTATTATTATTTTAAATATATATATAATACGTTTTTTATAATTATTATTGTTTTCATTTGATTATAATATTTCTTAAAAACTACTTACTTTGTGTTTTAGTACTTATACTTATTTATTTAGAATACAATAAAATAAGAATTTAATCATTAAAACATAAAATTTTCTACTACATATTTTAAAATACGAATAAAGTAACTACTATAGTTATTTAAAATAAAATAGAGATGTTACATCTACCACACAAACAAATAATGATAGAGAAAACAAAATTAAATTCAATCATTTAAAAATACTTTTAACAATTGAGAGATATTAGTTTATTTATAATTTTTCTTGAGCTTTCTTACTTGAAGATTCTTAATGAAATTAATCCTCGAGTTAAGAATTTGAGTTTGTTGACACCTCTATCTTGATTTATGTGTTATGCTCAAACCTTCTGGGTGATCTTTTTCCTGTATTTCTTTTGTCTTTCTTCTAGTTGTAAACTTATTATAGATATTAAGTTGATCTTGTGGTAAGGTTTCACAAGATATTTATCCAAAGTCTTGTAGGGTTCAACATCTTAGTTATTAGGTTTTTCTTTCTTATTTTTTAGTGTGTTTTTAAGAACTTGAAAGTGATTCGATTTTCTTGGCCATGGTGGTTGAGTATTTACACACCGCTTTCTTATAAAAGTAAACCATTATAAAACCTTTGTATGTCTCACTTTCTATCTGTGTCCATCAGGTAAAATTTTATTTTAGAAATTCTAATCAATCAATTTATTAAAGGTTTCACATCTTATTTTTAAAATTGATCATGATTCAATTCACCTCCCTTTAACTCATATTACTATTTTAACAGTTAAATGGGACAGAACTACATCATGTCTATTAGAAATTTTGAAAATTGAATATAAATTGGACGTGTTTAGAAAGAGTTACATTACATCTCGTGGACCTTTTGAAAATCAATAATAGTTTAGATAAATCAGGTGATTATATAAAATTGCGCTGTGTTTAATACCTTATAAAAATGAAAGTAGGTTGGAGAACAAATGATCAAATAAAATCATACCGCACCCGTTATATCTTTTAAAATTGAATCTAAGTCAAACAATGGATAATCTCAATAGAACTATTTTACACTTCTTATACCTTTTGGACAGGAAATAATATCAATGAAACTACATTATATTTCTTGTAATTTTCAAATTAGATTAAATAATGGGTGATCACGATGAAACTACAAACTTTTACACCATTTATATAGTCAATTTTTATACTCTGATAATGAATGCTTTACATTAAATAAATCACACTATTATTCAGATACACTCAATCTTCTTGAGTTTTTATTCTTCCAACTTCAAGATACATCTTGAAAATATTTAAGGTCTCGGTTGTTCCTTCTTATAAACAACGACAAGTACCCTGATAACAATAAGGTGATGCTAATGCTATTTTACCACAAAGTATATAAGAGTAAGGCATGCAATCCTTATTGGTAGAACATGGAATTGGTTTGTTCAAAGATGAAGATGAAAGACCTGCAAAGTTAAATGTTTTGTATGAATATAAAAAAATATCTAAATATTGAATAATTATGATTTAAATATTTAATAGGTGGATTTGCATTTGATAAAACTAACTTATAAGATGAAATGAATATCTCATTTATATAATATAATTAGACTTTATTCCTAGTTGATATTATTAATCTATAATTGAGAAATGAGTATATCATTTTAATATTTTTAGGTGATTGGTGGAATATGATAACAGTTACATAATAGTCCAAAAAAAAAAAAACTTAATTATGATAGATCATGCACTGAATATAATATCATCTTAATAATTAGGTTTATATCTAATTTAACTTTACAATATCAGCATATAAAATGAGGATTGTGTCTCACTTATTATATGTTATAATCCGACCTTATTCTTAATCAATATCAGAATTTGAACAAATATTACCTATAACATTAAAGAACTAGAAAAGAAATGCAATAACAACAAGCTTCAATAGAAGTAATGTTTAACAAAAATTACTTTATTAAAAAAGTATCTATTTTCTTGAATTTGTTTGTTATACCTGAATCATTTTTCATTTGATTGCATTCACACTTTCTTCCTCCATTGATAGTAGCACAACGAACTGATGCTGATGTGCAACTCAAAAGGGGATGAAAATCGATACAATCATTGTCAACAAAACATTGATCCTGAGCTACTGGTCCTATATTTGTTGTTGCTATCCGTGAAGGGGAAAGACCTGAAAATTTAAGTGTATAATTTTAATCATTGTAAATATGAATAAAATGCATATGATTGGATGTAAAATATAAAAGAAGAAAAAAATATATTTTAGTTCTAATTGATTATAAATTGAGAAGGTGATTTACTTTTACATATAAAATTAGTCAATCAAATCAAATTGTAAATATTTAAAATTTAAATTATAATACAATTGTGAATTTATATCTTTCAAATAATGTAAAATAATTTAAATTATTCTCTGTTTACTAAATCCATATATTAATAGGTAATATATGATGAATTAAGACATACTAGTGAATTAGATGAAGTGAGTAAAAATAATTTGAAAAAATAATAGAATAATAAACTTCACTAAACTAATATTAACGAGACAAATACCTTGAGAAGCTTCTATTACAAGAAGGACAAACAAAAATGTCAATGTTAACGAGGGATTTGACATATCTCCTAAATTGCAATCTTTTGATATAAAAAAGAGAAAGAGAAGATATAAAGATTGATGTTTGATAAGAAGGTTTTATGTTTCTTGAAACTTGTTGATGATTTAAATATTTATAGCATAGAAATGAACTTTGTGTGGTACACAACTTAAAAAATGAGGTTACATTCCTTTTGATTACTTATTATATTATATAATGTTATTAAATATTAAATTAATAAAATAGGTTGAATGTTATTGACTGTTTCGATCAAATTTAATTAAATGTTTTAATTTTAAATATCTTTGATTTTGACCTTTTAAATAAAAAAAATCAATTAAATATGATATAATTTTATTAAATATTAAATTAATAAAATAGGTTAAATTAATGTTATTAAATATTAAATAGAAATGAACTTTGTATGGTACAAAATTAAAAAAAAAATGAGGTTACATTCCTGAAATTTTGATTACTTATTATATTATATAATTTTATTAAATATTAAATTAATAAAATAGGTTGAATGCTATTAACTGTTTCGATCAAATTTAATTAAATGATTTTAATTTTAAATATCTTTGATTTTGACCTTTTAAATAAAAAAAATCAATTAAATATGATATAATGTTATTAAATATTAAATTAATAAAATAGGTTAAATTAATGTTATTAAATATTAAATACAAATGAACTTTGTATGGTACAAAACTTAAAAAAAAATGAGGTCACATTCGTAAAATTTTGATTCCTTATTATATTATAGAATGTTATTAAATATTAAATTAATAAAATAAGTTGACTGTTATTAACTCTTTTGATCAAATTTAATTGAATGACTTTAATTTTAAATATCTTTGACTTTAACAATTTAAGTAAAAAAATATCAATTAAATATGATATTTGTACATTAATTAAATTTTAAAATAATTAGGATGTATATTCTTGTTGACTTTGACCTTATGGAGACAGAAATTATTTTAATTAAAGAATGTAAATTATAACATGATTTCTTTGCCTGGCCTCCTTAAATAAGTATCTTTTTAATTTTAAAATAAATATTCATCTATTTTTATTATTATATTTACTTATATTTTAATACAGGATTAAATGTGGTTTTTAAAAACCACGAAAATGTGAATGCCGTTTCTCTTTTAAAACCGAGATAATTGTTTTAGATGTACAGAAACAAGAAGTTTCTTTTCTTCTCAAAATTTACATTGTCTCAGTCATCTCGAAAAAAGAAAAATTTTCCTAAAACTAAAGTTTCATACACTATCACATAAAACAATTTTATTAGCTCATATTTGAACTTTTTTATATAAAATACTAATAATATATATAAAAGTAAATAAAAATTATAATTACAAAGGATACATGTAAAAATATCTTTATTTTTGTTTATGTCACTGAAACATTAAAAAATTATCATGTATGAGAGATCACCTCTGACCCTTATCACAAACATAATTGGTCATTTATGACAATAGATTGCGTGCCATATCTAGCTAATCAATTTTTGGGACAATTCTAGACATGCTCACATGTGTTTTGTAAAATACATTTATTTGTGTATATTTTATGATATATAAATTATAGGATTTTGTTTGTAGTATCGCTAGTTGAAATGTAATCATAGATTACTAGTTAGTACGTGATATTATGGTTATGAATTAATGTCATCCTTGATATAGGGTATATTTGGATGGTTCAAATACTTCTAAAATAAGAAAATAAGAATTGAAAAATATAGGAACAAAAGTAATTTTTTCACACCAACTTTTAAAATAATATAAATTATCAACTTTATATCACTTTCTTAATTTTTTTAAGTGGGAATCTCCTATCAAATATTAACCTATTCTAACGTCTCATCCTTATTATATAAAGGATATAATTTATTCCGTTTGTCTTGTAACATTATTAATCAAAATTTATGAAATTTAATCTTAAAACTTTTTTGAAATGTAAGAAATTCAGTTTTAAAATTTCTTTCGATTAATCTTAATTCAACCTCCACAGATTCATTTAATACTAGATTTCATCCAATACAATATAATTTAATTTTATTAATTATCTTTTTATGATAATGAATTATTAAATAAATATTTTGTTATTAATCACCATAATTTTTATTTATCACTATAACTTTTATTTATTAGAAATAATTAGATCATAGTTTTAAAAAGTCTATAAATATTTTGACAATTACCATAATTTTTATTTATTAAAATAATAAAGTCTTAATATTAAAAGTCATATAAATATTCTGTTATCAATAACTATAATTCTTATTTATTATTATAATTTTTATTTATTAAAAATAATTTAAGCTTGATCTTAAAAGGCCTATAAATAATCTATTATCAATTATTATAATTCATATTTATCATCATAATTTTTATTTATTAAAAATAATTCAGTCATAATCTTAAAAAAATTATAAATATTTTATTATCAATTCCTATAATTTCTATGTTCTTGATCTTAAAAAACCTATAAATAAATATTAATCTAACAAAAAATACTCATTCAATGTCATATCTATCTACTTAAGTCTCTCTAAAATATTCTTACCTATTTCAATGGGAAATCTTCTCCCTCACCTTACAACCATTGCAAGAGAAGGTATAATTTAGTTAAAGTTTAGCTCGATTTTTAAAACATAACATTTTATTAATAATATGATAAAGAAAATAATTAATTCATTTTTATGCTAAATCAACCAATTATATCATTATTAAATAACCATTCAATATAAAAGTACTTAAATTATATTTTTATATATATATATATATATATTAATTTTATTAAGATTATACCCACTACTTATTAGTCTTATATTATTTTATATAAAATTGTAAAATGTCCGTAAAACCTGGCTACAGAACTCATTTAAGTTGTACGTTTAATTGATCAAACTGAAAGATCTGCAATTTGAAGGAGTTATAAATTTGAAGACCTGTGTACGTACTTTGACTCATGAACCCTAACCAAGATACCCTCCAAAAATTATGTGTATTCTTGGAACTTTCGTAAAATATGAAGGATACAAATTACAATAGATGAAGATTAGAATTCACAAATTGAATTCAGAAAACACAATGGGACACCCTTGGACCGTTTGATGTTTAAGAATTTCAAAGAATCTTCCTTTGTCTAGAGTCAGATTGGGGTGGTGGGTATGAGTCATAATTCCATCACTCATCTTGCAGGTAGTGAAAATAATATACACCATAAATCCATGGATTTTATAAACTTTTTAAAAGAAAATGAAAAAAAAATCGAAACATATATTATATGAATTAAGTATAATCTCTGACACAAAAATTACAATTAAAATGAACTTTTTTTTTTTTAATTTTTACGTTGTTGAACTCATTAGTAAAAGAGGTCTACGGTCATATCATACTGAGTCTTTTATTAAGAAAGGGCTTATAATATATATATATATATATATATATATATATATATAAAATAAAATTCTTTTCAATGTGATTTCGACGGTTGCCAGATGTTGACCAAATTGGTTCCAATTAACACCGCCGTTGATTAATTTAGAAATTGCATGTCCCTAAATGATTCACGTCACAACCCCCACAGATTCCATTGGTTATAATCCAGTGCATGTGAACGCATATGGCAGTGATTGCATATTTTATATATACGAATAAAGAATATTAGTAGTGTGTTAAAATGATTAAAGAATACTGTAATGAGTTAAGATAATGAAATGTAAATATTTGTATAAAGAATTTGAAATTATTTATGTTATTTTAGTATGAAATTTAAAAAAAAAAAAAATTTATGAGAGTGATTGAGTTACTTATATTTTTTTTTCTTGTTTTTATATATATTTTTTAGTTTAGTATTGATTGGGATGTCACACACTTAACTAATATTAAGAAAGTGTTGGAAGTATTACTTTTAATTAATGATAGTTAGGTTTTTCTGTTGATGTTGTTTGAGGTTATTTTTATATCATTGATTTATCTCACTTAAGTTAGGCTTCTCTTGTTAATGTCAAAAAGAGACTATTTATTTGTTTAAAATAATTTTTTTTATTGACATCTCATGTACTTATATGTAGTTATTATTTTTTTTGTCATTAATACCAATATTATTTTTTAAGAATAGTTTATTAGGATATTTTTTATTATTGATTGATAAAACTTTTGGTTAATATTAATTAGAATTACTTTTTGTTAATAGTTAAAGAGAATTTATCAACCAACATCAATTGGAAACTCAACAAAAGAATTACAATCAACTATGATTAACATCAACTAAAATATTTTATTAAAAAGATAAATAAATTTAAATGTCTAATTTAAAAATTAAAACAAATTAAAATAAATTTTATTTTAAATCAATTTAGTTGAATGTCCTTAAAACAAGGAGTTTACATTTAAACTATCTGTTCTAAGCTTCCAAAAAAAATTTATATGAGAAAACATTCACTACAATCTGTATAAAAATTCCAACATAATCAATTTTTAATGCATGAATTTTCATAAATTCAATAAATGATGCATTCTTTTGACCAAGATTAACTAAAGAGCAACCTATAATAGTTGTACTATTGTGCTTAAAAGTGTCTCCACAATCTTAAAATAAGTATTAGAAAATTTAAATAAAAAAGTGAAATAGAAAATTATAAATAAAATTATTTATCATATTTAAATTTAAATTTTTAAATTAAAAGTAATTTATTTAGTATTCATGTTTATTGACAAAAAGTTATATATATATATATAATATAAATTAATCTTAACTTAATTAATGCTAATTTAAATAAATATTAAAAATATATTATGTTAATATTAAAAGTATATTATGTTAGTCTCAATTTAAATAAATAAAATTAATATTTATCTAACCGACACTATTTTTAAAACTAGGCCAACTGACATTAACTTTTTTATTTTTAAAACTTCTTTTAATTAACACTAACAATAAATATTTTTATTTATTAAAAAAATTAAAAATAGAGTTAAATTCATACTAATTCAATACTCACATAAATATATTTTTTTATTAGAAAGTTAGTATCTAAAGTTAATTAAGCTAACTATATTCTTGTAGGGTTTGAGTTAATTGATATATATGTTTTACTTTAAAAAGGATAATATTTTGATCAATATATATCAAAATTGATATATATGTTTTATTATTAAAAAAATAATATCTTGATTCATGTTCTTTTAAATGATTCTAATAATATCACATTTTGATCAAAATTATTATTTAGAATCTAATTTGATATTTTTTTCATAATATTATCAAACAAAAGTAATAATATATAGAAGCTAAAATAACACATTTTATTTGTAAATATTCTCAATTAGAAGTTTATAATTTAATATATTATAAAAAAATAAAAATTACTGATGAGACAAATTCATCATAAATATCTAAAATTTATCAATAAATTAATTGTATATAAATTTATCGACGGATTTTTGAGTCTGTCAATAATTATTGACAAATTTATGAATCCGTCGATAATTATCGATAGATTTATAAATCTGTCGATAAATTTAACGGCAAATAATATCCGTCGATAAATTTAGCGAGAATAATATCCGTCGATAATGATATTTTATCGACGGATAAAATTTTGTTGATAAAATTTTATCAATAATTTAACTTTTTCTTATAATGATAGTCTTCAAATAATAATATATTTTAAAGAAACAATATAAACATTACATGTTAGATTATGTCATATAACCTTTTTTTTTTCATAGACTTTTTATAAGCCAACTTCAGACTCAATTATTAGAAAATAAATTTTAAATCTAATTCAAATTCACAAAATCAACTTCTTAAAATAAAATTTACATTTACTTATATATTTTAATTTAGTTATAACTAGACTATATGAAATTGTAATACATCACTTATTACTTATATATTTTAATTTAGTCATAACTAGGTTATATAAGATGGTAATACATACTCAATATCTCTAATATGATATTAGATATTTAATAGATAATTTAACAAGAATTTGATAACTCCAACAAAAGATAAACTTTTCAAATTATTATAAAAATATTTTCTTTTGCTAAATTTTAAAGTTTTTGTAAGGATACATGCACCAACATTAATTAGATTTCAACGAACCTTAATAAATTTAAGAAATGTTGTACCGACCAAATTATGAAATTGGTCAAAATATATAATTACATAACGTTCACATAAGGTTTGAATAATTTGACGTTTCGGTGCTTCATCAATCATTGCATAAGTTTTGGTTAAAGCTAAGATAAGTTAGCTTAGCGTTGAAAACTTGTATAGTCAATATAGTAATAAACAAATAAGTAAAACATAAAACGAAGACCGAAAACACAACCCATTTATAAATTAGGTTATTTTCAGGTTTCAAACACAAAAAGAACATGATGGCATGAGTGAGACAACTTTCAAACTAATGAAAACACCTACAAATTTCTATCTACAAAATAAACTCAAAATTAACGTTGTATGTTCCTGTTTTGCTGTAAAGTGAGTCGTTCAACAAGGATGTCTAATGCTTCCTTCATCCACCAATGCTCACAAACTTCTCGAGCTTCATCAACACCCATCTGCATAAAGTGATAACAAATACAAAATTAGTAAAAAAGAATTTGATATTGATTCCTATGATGATCATCATGCATTTTGAATCTAATTTTGTGTCTAAAATTAGAAAAATAACTAGATTTCACTATTATGATTTATCTTGTACTGATAAATTACTAAAGGATCAGTATTTTTTGTTTATGTATATTGATTCATGTTTTTAATGTCAATGTTATTCGAACCATGTACCGTTATATTGTTAAAGGTACTTAAGTAGTTTTTTTATTAACTACTTAAGATATATATTAGATGTTGGTTGACTTATATAATTTAAGATATGTATTTGGTGTCTTGTACTAATTTGTATTGATCTTTGTTTACATTATGATAAAATAACACTTTATTATAAAAAAAAAAACATTTAGAGTTGGGACATACCTTAAATATTTCGTTTTTATTATATTTATTCTTTGTTGATAAATATAAATATAAATATATATATATATATTCCTTTTAAATAATAACAAGTGTTTTATTTAATAAGCTATGTATAATATTAATATTTTAGAGGTTGACTCATGCTCTTAAAGAAACTAAATTAACATCTTGGAAAATGATGTAACTATGATAATGGGTATATTAAAATAAGTGTTTCACTATTAATTATATATTCTTTGAAAGTGAAATTGACCAATTCAATCACACAATATTTAGTTGGACATACCCATACTCTTCTTCTTAGATCTTTCTCTGGCCACAAGTCAAGTTCTTCTTTGACTAGCAAAGGAAACATGTGACCTTCATAGTATGTGCCATGTCTTTTGCTCATGAAGCTCCATTGACCCAATTCATGCTGCCATATCAAATGAAACCAAATTTTCAGTTTTTCCTAAAATTAGTTAAACCTAACAGAAGAAATTAATTTCAATTTATAAAAAATTAAGAGTATATTTGAGAGAATTTTTTTTATAAATTAAATTATGAAAATATTTATTTAAATATCTTCCAAAGTGTCTAAAATGTTTAAAAGTACCTCAACTATTCCAGTAACTCCTGCTTCTTCTAAGGACTCCCTGTAAGCTGCTTCTTCTATGGATTCATCGAGTTCCCATCCTCCCTAAAATACACAAATATTATGTTAAATAATACTAATTAAGATGAGGCAAAAATTTTCAGTTATAAACACCAATTTTATTCATGCAAGTAAAGAAAAATCACCACCCAATTGGAGAAACACAAAAAAAAAAAAAAAAAAAATACTTATACTTTTAAAAAAAAAAATACTTTATTATTAATTCCATTTTTCATAATTTTAAAATATTTTCATTA
>Ga0099825_1004509_pt1 | contig 18221 bp, 9 predicted proteins | sample SiratroredBW_FD_76838 | JGI IMG/M metagenome (GOLD analysis project Ga0099825, IMG submission 76838) | Root nodule microbial communities of legume samples collected from California, USA - Siratro red BW | ecosystem: Host-associated > Plants > Roots > Nodule | place: USA: California | collected...
AAAAAAAAAAAAAAAAAACCTTATCAAAAATGAAACGTAAGTGTAAAAAAAACTAGAACTAAACAATTCTTTTAATTTTTGGAATACTCAATATAAATTTTGAAATGGTCAATCCTAAATGACACTTTCCAAATTAAATTATTGTTCCAAAATACACTTTTTGGAATGATCTACAAACATGAATTCTAAGAAGGTTGTTTCGAAAGTTTCTAAGTTTTTCCTTTCAGAAAATTAATATCGATGTTCTGAGACGTGTTTTCAGAAAATTATACATCTCTTATTCAAGGAAACTCGTTTATAATTTGAGTTTTCAAAACATATTAAAGGAAATGTGTTAAAGAGTGTATTAAAGTAAGTTCTTTGAGATCATCCTGCAATCTTGTGTATACAGTTTTCTCTGTTCAACTTCTTTGTTATACCCATTGTGAAAGAATGTAACTCAAATATTTAGTTTCCTTCCTTACCTAAATGTTCCTGTCATCAAGGATGTAAGGGGTGTTTTATTGAGAAACAATCAAAAGGCTATATTGATAATACCGAGTAAGTAGGATCCAATTGACAAGGAGTCATGCAAGTTATCAGTATACAAAATTTAAAGCCCTTGTTCAGTCATAACTTAAGGCACTTGCCTTCATCCCTGTGAATAATTGGTCTCATTGATTGTCCTCACCCTCATCTTTATCAGAACCCTCCCCTTTATCAGATGACTCCTCGTTATTGGAGGCTTCAGCCTTATCAGATGACTCAGCTTCCACTTTCCTTTTCTTTCTCGACTCATCTTCTTTTCCCTTTGACACTGCCGTTTTCTTTCCAACATTCTTCTTCCTAAACTCTGTTAACAATGAAGAAAAAGTGTTGAAGTGGGCTACAATTACAGACACAGAAAATTACCTCTTCCAAAACTAACTGTCTGTCAAGTGCAAACACTAGTCAAATCAATACAATTATACAACTAAATATATCAGATATTTCCAATATGAAAAATAAATAACATAAATCTTATTAGACATTACTAATGCAAACCATTACAAAGTATTGTCTTGTATCCTTCAAAAGTGCAATCCTTCTCCTAGTCTCCCACTGTATACATGTTCTTGTCTATGAATAAAATAACAGATTCTCCTAACATCTTTGAACCAAATATTTTCCACTGCACTTCATGTGAATAATAGTGTTTGGGTTGGCATTAGGAGTCTTGGACCCACGTTTCAAACGTGAAAAAAATTAAAACTACTTAAAGTAGCTTCAACTTGAAAGTGAATCATGAATCCACAGTTAACTTGACAAGCCACAACCAAACATGCAGTAAAAGTAACAAATTCTCAGGTTCCTCTTCAAATCTTCAAACCTAATACTTTCCACTACACTACCTAATCGTTCTTTTTTAGCACAAATGCAAAGGAAAAAAGTTATTAATAAGCCAGGATCATATCTTAAAGCTGATAAAATAAAACAAACTGAGTCTCAATAAAGGAGTCAAACAAACTAGAATAAGAAGAATATCCAAGTTGGACATATAATGGAGATTCACTCATATATATCTCATCTGGCTCCTCTATCCACGTAGAGAAAGAAAGAGAGCATATCAAGTGAGAGGATTTTCATTATGAGTGACCCAAAGAAGTAAATCTTGGCCATTGAATCAAACCACAAAAAGTTAAGATTTACTTAGTCATGATTTGAAATGGTCATTTGATCATTAAACAACTTTCAATCCTAACCATCCTCTCAGCCTCTCATGTCACAATGTTGGGACTTTTAGAACAAGGTGATTTCCCAAGAACTTGACAAGTTCCTAAAAATAAATCAGAGGTGTAGCACTGATCTTTGGAGTGAACCAAGACATTTTAAGTGACTAAAAGTAATCTACCTTCAAGGGAAGCTTTTAGAGGACGAACAAACTCAGAGAACTCGGTTTCTTCAAGAGCTTTGAAAACATCCTCTGCACTGATAATCTGCCTCTTTGACTCCTTACATATGTCATTGGCCCTGCACCACACCCATCGCATAACCCAAAGTCACACACATTCATATCATATCATTACAAAAAAAAAAACACCCATCACTGTTCTGCTTTCTCTATCTAAATAAATTTCCTATTTTTATTTTCTTCCACTGTTCAAATCATCATCTATTAATCAATAATAATCCAATTCGAGTACTACGTTTTCTAATTAGGGGAAAAGGATTCAAACATCAAAATTGAGAATTTCTAGTGAAATTAATTTCGGAGAGGAGGTTCGAGGGCTTACGTGGCCGAAAGGTAGTGGATGAAGATCCTACCGCTTTCTGAGAATGCCAGAAGACCATCTTTGCTGACGGAAATTTCTCCTTCTTCAGAGCAACGGGACAATTTATCCTTCACAACACGGCGCACGATAGAGCGGGGCAGCTCCTCCGCCTCAGCCATTCAGTTCTCTACTCGGAATTGGGAATTGGAATGAACTTAGGGTTAGGGTTTTGTAGTTATACCTCTTTTCCCGCCATTATCAATTCCTCTTTACCCATACAATGGGGCGGACATGGTCTTTTTTATGATATGGGAAATTATAATAGCTATTAAAATTAAAACTTATATTTAACGCACATGAAAAATAAGATAAAATATATATATTTTGTAGATGTATATAAATTAAATACATTATAAAATAAACCAGTAACTAAAAAGTTTTGAGGAAAGATATCAATGTATAGAAGAATTAAGTGTGGTGGTAAAAAAAATATAGATAATAATGAATTTTATTAATAACAGAATCAAAATATAACATATATTCCTTTAATTTTTTTAGAATCACATGTAATGAGGATAAGAGGCATATAATTTTTAATTTAATATATATTGAACAGGGACCATTTAAACTATTTGTTAGAGTATAAATCATTAGTGTATTGTATTGTAATGTTGTTAGATCGTTGTTCGTTTTAACAGTCTAATGTATACTCTATTCTTGGTTCCATTGTTATAATTTTTTTTTTCTGTTATTTTAATTCCAATTTTTCATTATTACTAGTTTTTAATTTCAATTTTAAAATTTTTAGTTCATTCTTTTTTTTTTTCATTCAGTTATTTTCAATTTTGATCTTTCAGTTTTCTTGTACTCTATTTTATGTTTCACGAATTCCTTTATATCCAAACGTAAAAAAAATACAAAATATTTAAATAGTGTTTCTAAACACAGCTTTAGCAACAACTAAACAAATTTAAAAACGTGTTTCTATTCTCGACTTTATGAAAAAAATAAAATTAAGAAGGTATTTCTATTCACAGTTTTATGAAAAAAACTTAAAAGCACGATTTAGCCATTCACGTAATAAACACATTCGTCCATGATGCAAATTTGCATCACTTTGGTAAAAAAACCTATTTATTTCGATTAAGATAATGATAATTACTACTGAACTTAAATTACCATTTCTAATAACAAAATGGAATCATGATAATTAATAATTAACTATAAGAAAGTATTGTATAATAAGTCTCAATAATTTTAAAAGTGATTTAGAAAAATAATGCAAATAATTAAAAATCGAATGTAACTAATTAAATGAAAACAAATTTCTTAATTATTGAGTTAATTGGTTAAAAGATAAAAAAAAATGAAAAATTGTTTGTGTGTGTTGGGTGATAAATTGTTGGTTTAAATGGCTTCCACAAAATCCAATAAACATCATAGTTCTCTTATTTTCTGAAAATTAACAAATAAGCTAATAGTTGTTACAAAAATCACTATACTCTTTTTTACACCTCCAATTTCTGGGATTTATTTTGGTTATTGATAAAAGTCTATGAATGGTTTTAACAATGATATATCTTCCATCTACATGGACAAACAAAACCACTAACTTCATGTGAAGTATAGGATTTTCCTTGGAAAAATGAAAAGAAAGTTGAGCTGATTTAGTTTCCTCTCCCTGCAATCAAAACCAATAACATGTACTCAAATAATTTGACTTCAGAGATTTATATTCAAAGCAGTAAAAAATCTGAAGAGGAAAAAACAAAGTATAATGCTTTAACAATATTTAAGCACAGTTTGAAAGATCTCTGAGTTATAATGCTTTAACAATTGCTAAATCTAATTACATGACAAAAAAATGTTACACATTTAAAACATGTTCTTATGGGTTTTTTATTTTCACTTTATTGTTTAAAACATGTTGCATCAATACTTTTGTTTACCAATTATACTAATCAGAAAAAAGTGGCCTTTTTAATGCACCAAAAGTTCAGGTACCATAGGAATCATGGAATCAGTGTTTGTTCCAGTGGATGCTTTTTTACCTGTCAATTATCTTATCAGATTTGGTGTGTTATAAGGCTATAACCAATGCATTCATACAACAATTCACTTTAGGGTCAGGACCATGCCATTTTCATGTCCAAAAACTATCAACAGCTAGTGTTGTGAAAATATTCCTCATGATTTTCATGAATAATTCTTGATCAGGTTCCTTGATTGAAAGTTTTAGCCACTAAAATATATGATATGCAAAGACATAATTATTCAACACTTCTTTTGACATTGGAACAGTTAACACAACTCATGAGCATGAACATGACTTCACCATAGGAAAAATTAACTTTTTTTAATGTCTATTCCCACTTCAAGTCTGCTAGGTATTTTTCATTAGCCTAGACTCTTTTTGAAAAATAGATATTCTGATCTTTGGTCAGTTAAGATATCACTGCATCCTGCATCTGAAATATTGGAAAAAATAGACTTTTGTCACACTGAAACAATACTCTTCCATATTCACTGTATATTTCATACTAATGGTTTGGATTTGATACATCAATCATTGAAAAGAGATGCATGCCATGGGAAGATGACATGTATGATTAAGAAAAAAATATGGGAATTAAAGGAGGAAATTATTGGAACAAGAGGGAGATATATGTTAGATAAGACTAAAAAATCACAACCATGGATAAAACTTATGGGGCTTGAAATTCTAACAAGAGGTTCTGAGGGCTTTTCTTTTTAATATGATACAACTGATTTGGACTTTTGTATAGCTGAAGACAAGAAGAATATCATTCACAGAAAGATTCATAAGCATGATTACAAGTGGAGAGATAAGGAAGATGGAGACTCGTTATCTTATTTTAATATTCAAAAGAGTAATGAAGGTTTTCTTGGGGTGGTTAAGGTCGGCACAAGAGTCCACTTGTGGCATGCATGAATTGGACAGCATTTGACAGATTCTACTTTATTTGATATTTTGGCAGAACCTTACTATAATAATGTTCCAAAACTTTCCCATTAAATTATTTTGTTACAATTTGTAACTGCCTTAACTAGAAAGTGAATATTAAAGTGATGACATCAAAATACATTTCCCTTTGAAGCCTTGGACTGAACTTTCTCACACAACCATATATTTTTTTTCTTCTGAAGTCCAACCATATCATTTTTAATTTGCTGACATGTTAGGATGAATGAATGAATGACATGTTAGCATGTGACCTATAAGGTTTGAAAAAAAATATCAAAAGCCCTATACTTGCATTGTATGTTATATCATTTTAACTCACTTTTAGTTTTAGTACTCATGTATCCCACAAATACTGAAACAGTAATTGGAGAAAAAACCAATTTCCTTGAAAGTAAAATTCAAGGAAAATTGTTCAAAAGGAAAAGAAAAATACATGAACAAAATCAACTTTTCCTCACCTTAATAGCTTTGTATGACAAGATATGAGGTATGAAAATTCCTCTGTTTTCCTATGAGACTTCCCTTCTTCTGATCACCATCTTGAAAGCTCCAAAGCAAAGATGAAGCTTGTAACTATACATACAAAAAAATTGACTGACAAAATCTGCAGATTAAGAAGATGGAAACATCAGATATATTAGAACTACTGAATCAAAATATTAAAAAAAAGATGAATTTTTTTAGAAGCAGGTTAAACTTCCATCATGTGTCTACTTACATTGGATTTAGCTGCCATAGGCATCTGTGGAAGATAACCCTTCAATCCAATGTTATAAACTGGAGTACCATTAGGATAGTAAAGGCCATAGTTTCTCTCTGATGCTGGACCGGGCTTCAAGTCCTCATTAAAAAGTGCAAAGACATATATATCAATAGGAACCGATGGTTTTGCAGGAGTGCCTTGTTTCTGCTCTATCCTTTTGAGCAAGTTCCCATTATACAGTGCTGCATTCTGTGGTGTAGCTCCAACCTCTTCAGGGTCACCATTAGAAGGCCAACCAGTCTCAGAAATCCTCACTTGAATGTCATCATGCCCCATTTGTTTGATGGCAGCATAGACAGCATCAATTTGAGCATATAACATGTTGTCATAATGCAAATTGGTATTTGGATCAACCGTGCCTTGATTTGGCTGAAAAAGCACATACTCTAAGGGGACCCCATTAGGGTCATCTTTGTATGTAAAGAAAGGGTATGCATTGATGAGGAAAGGTGAGTTGATTTGAGCATGAAAGTCAAGAAGGGGTTGGACATATTGCACAAGATCTTCCCTAAAAGCCCCAGATGAAGGAGGGTAGGAACTGGATAGTATGTTGAAGGAATGAGCGGTTGTGACAGTAACTTGTTGGTCTAGTCCAAGATTAACAAGGGCATCATGCACAGTTTTCATTGCTGGGAGAAGGTTCAACATTAGCTGAGTATCATTGCTATTGAACACCTCATTTCCCACAGTGATGCAAGTGATTTTGGTCTGTGAGAAGTAAGGTTGGACATGCTGCTGAATCCAAGTTTGAGCTTTGGAAGGGTTTGTCATGTTCTCTAGGTACTCATTTCCAAGTCCTACAACAAATTCCACATTGGATTCTGAGAAGGCGACTAAAACATTTGGATCAGCATCATACAGTTTGATCCTACTCACATTCAAAGATTTTATAAGAACAGCCACTTGAGATGGAAGAGGTAAATTGTTGGCTATCTGTCCGTAGTTGATTCCATAACCAAGGCCATGGATTTTCACTAACAAATCTGTAGACACATTTGGAAGAGAGAAAAAAATCAGCTTAAAATGCTTAATGCAGTTTAACTTGCACAAATGATCAAACATTGAATCAACAAAGCTCTCTAAGTCAGATTAAACATTGAGGAGAATGGACACTAGTCCAAGTTGAGAGAATAAGGAAGCTAAAATAACGGTTGATTCCTCATATGAAGCTATTCTGATCAGAACAACTCAATAGGGGTAGATAGAATGTTCCATTTCCAAAGTGAGTGGTATAATAAGACTATCCTAGGTAACAAAAAATTTGTTTTCTTTCCTTCTCTTTTCTTTTTCATCCACTCTCCTGGAATCAAATGGAATCAAGCACAAGTAGACAAAGCAGATAACAAACCCGAAATGGAGAGAAGAAACAAAAGCGTTGAAATGAAGAAGGAACAACTTCTTATCACTGATCTCATCATCATCATCATCATGGCAAGGACCCCAACTGAGAGCACCACAATTTTAGGCACAGAAACTGAGATACTGCAACAGTTGGCCACCAGATACAGCTTTTCATTACATGTGAGAATCAGAGCTTTTCATATAGTATATACATACACACTTATATACATATATATTAATCATTGTTAAATGAGAATCAGGGTTCTATTTCCAAGGGCTTATTTGCATCATTCTCACAGTACTGTTACTAAGATAGATAATAAAACAAAACAACATGCATTTAACACACTACCTCTTCTTATTTTGTAAACAAGTATGAATAGTGTAAAAGGGTAACCAATAAATAATGTACAGATATGACGTGAAGAAAGATGAGAAATGGAAAACAACAAAAAGTAAGTAAAATAAAACAAAAATGCAGACTCTGTAGATGAAGCCTGATTCACATTTTGTTTTTTCTATAATTGTTACCTCTACTGATAGAAAATTAGATACAATAATAATTTAATCAATAATAATGATCTTTTATTCAAATAAAGCTGAACTCAATTTCACCCTTCTTTGACATAAAAATAACTAGTCTCCTAAAGAATGACATCTTTTACCAATTACAGAAAGCTTGTATATTAAACTATCTTACAAGGCTAGAGTTTCTTTTTCTTCTTTATTTATAATGTATTTTTTTTATTATAGCAACTTGCACCATACAAAATTAAATGCCCTCTCACATGGCTACAGCTATGGTCAGAAAGTAACATGCATCACCATGTCATGAAGAATAGTTATGTCTTCCTCAATCCATATACAAAGAATAGTGTATTAAAACTAACCTAAACGATCTATTCTCTCACAAACTCAGGATGTAATAAGAACACAATCTTAATAATATTGGAAATCCCAACTAAAGAAAATTCTTAATAGTTTATAAATAAATACAAATCTTACTATATAAATTAGTTTTATAAAATTAAATTAGGTTTTACTTAATATTAAAAACTAATCAATAAAATTGTTGGACGTTAAATCTGCCACTAAAATGGCCAGAAATTAATTAGTTAATTACTAATTAAGTAATATGATAAAATAATGTTAATGGTTTTATATTAAAATGAAAATGCTTACATTATTGTTAGTGAAACGCACGTGCTGAGCAAAAAGGGCTCCATGAAAGCCGGCTGATCTACCTTCGAAGTGGCACGTGTTTGCTGCTTTGTGAAAAACGAATTTTCGATCTACGTAATTGGATCTACTCATTCATTATACAAAACCTAAAATTGTAAAAGTTATTTTCTTTTATAAAAAAAAATCCATTTTAATTCTACAGTAATTCTTGTGCTAATGGTCATGTGTTCATGGCCATCACTTTTGTCATTGGATTTAAATTGATTAGCCATTATAATGGATTAGAATTGTCAAGACGATATCAATGATAATATATTATTCACACAAACACGTTTTATGATTTTGATAATTAGAAATACTATTAAGTTTTAATAAACTGATTATCTATTAAGTGAGTTTAATAAAACAATTAACAAGACCATAAATAAAATTAAGATTAGTTTTTACAAGATTATCACAGTGGTTATTCTATACATGATTTCCATATGAAGTTAAAAAGATAAAAATATTTAAAAGGAAAATACATGACTAAAGACTAAACATATAACAAAACGCAAATTTATGTTTGAATTTCTCATACTGTATTAAAAGTAAATAATACTTATACTCACATTTTTGAGAAAGTTTTTGGCCCCAACATATCAAGTGTGAGATATCTATGTCATCTTCAAAGATTACAGACTTTTACTATATCATATAAGTAATATCAATACATAAGTCACAACATTTTTATTTAAAAATTTATAAATCGAAATACTGGTATGTAGAAAAATCACTACAAGACAATTATAAGTAAATAAAAAATCAGTCATTAAATAATTAAAATCAGTCCCTTATTAAAACAATAACTCATTTAATGACTAAATCATGTTATTTATTATTATTATTTAACCAAATTAGTGATTGAATTTGTAACTAGTGATTAAATTTGTGATCAAATGAGTAACTACATTTGTGATTGACTTTAAAATCTCAATTTTTATTACTAAATTAATCATTAATGTTTTTTTTTTAATTTTTAATTTTATTTTTTTGAAAAATATAAACATGATAAATGTAATATTATGATAAATTGTATAATTTCTTCATAAGATAAATTTGACATAAATATTTTTCTTTCAAGTCAATCATAAAAAAAAGTTTACATAACTAAAACTCAATACAAACAATATAATAGTAATAAAATAAGATCAAATTTAAAGACAATAAAGTTTAATTCATATTTGAGGAAGTTGATAGTCGATCTTCTCCATCAAAATATACAATATTTTGTTATTTTGCTGAATTTTTATATCATTATTAAGGTCATCCCATTTCAGTTTAAACTACAACTAACTTGTTTTTTAATTATTTAATTTCCTCCCTCATGACTTACAAAGATGAGATGAAAATGTAGAATTATCTCATAATTGTAAATAAAATAATGTAAATGGTAAACATGAAAAGTATCATGCTAGTAAGTTTCAAATAATTTTTACCAAATTTCAAAAATGATTATTAAATTAAATTAATAAATGAAACATGATTACAAGTACATATTATTCCATATGTTATATAAATAAGTTAAGAACTTTTCATATTAATTTATTAATTTAATTACTTATTTAAATACAAAAATTAAGATTTCCTATATAAGTGATATTAAAATTGATATTAAGAAGACTTTGATACTCTTAAATAGGATTTTCTCTTATTTGTTCTACATAATTTTGGCTTTCGTGACAAATTTTGTAGTTGGGTTAAGACTATTCTTCATTCAACTTATTTTTCTATTAGGGTTAATGCTGGTCTTGTTAGTTATTTTAAGTATGGAAGAGGTGTTCATTAGGTGATCATCTCCACTCTTCTTCTATATTGTTGAGGGAGCTTTGAGTAAAAGAATTTATCATCTGATGGGCATTGCCAATAGTCCTAAAGATATCTTTATTCCTTCTCATACTTCTTATGTAAATGAAATTTTTGTCTTTTCCAAAATTAATAAGAATAGTCAAAGAAATTATGGTATTTTTTTGTAGTCAATGGCTTAATAATTATAAAGGTCATTTTTATATGACATCACCTTTAATTCCTTCAATAAAATGTGTGTGGGTGCACAAAGTTGTTGTATTTCAAAATAGATGTTAAAACATAAGTGTACTTTAAAATACATGCTGAAATCACAAAAAAAAAATCTAAATAAGTAGCTGGTGGCTGACCTGGTTGAGATTGTTGAGGTGGTTGAGTTGGAATGATTAAGGTTAATGACTGAGAAGGTTGGAATGGTTGAGGTAGTTGAATTAGGTTGGTAGGGCTTGATAGAACAAAAAAGTTGCCAATATATTGAGGGGCATTAGGATGAAGTTGTGGACATGATTTCCTATTGTGGCCAATTTGCTGACAAACAACAGATTTTTTTTTGCATACACCACCTTTTCCTAATTGGGTATTGTCATTTTCTAATTTCCAAGGTCCCAACTTTCTATTCTTTTTTGGTGATTTAGACAACCTTTTTTTAGGTGGTGGCAGTATATCAGGTCATGTTGTTATCTCTCATAAATGTTGATCATTAACTGGATAGATAATTGGGACATAGATTGCTTCATATGTCATATTGGCAATTAGGGATGGAGTCAAGTCCATTTAGATTAAAAAACTTCATTGCAGACCTTGCACATGTCTTGATGTCATTTACCTTGCCCTGTGTGTCTTTGACCTTGTAATATTTGTGTTTCATTTCTTGACAACTTTATTATGTATGTCAGAACTCTTCAAATTTAGATTTTGTCTAATATAAGGCTCCAATTTTCCACTTAACCATTTATTACTTGGTAAATCAACTTTGAATTTCCTATTACTACTATTTATGAACTTAATTTTACTTAGTTGCCAACAACTAGTTAATGGTAAGTGTCTACATAGGCAAACCACTCATACTTTCCTTGTGCTCCGTTACATTTAACACTAACTCTCCTACTATCATACTTCAAAATTTTTAGATTTCTCCCAGAATGAACAACATATATTCTTATTGCATCTTTAAATTGTTCCTTATGAGTAAAATATGTCCCCAATTAGCACTTGAAATCAGTTATGTTTTTGGCATTCTAAATGTACAAAATTAACCAATAATTTGTTGCCCATAATCATCTTGCTCACTCTCTTCCTTATTGTCCAAATCTTCTGAATCCCGCTCAATATGTGACAATCCTTTGTCATTTAAACATATGTCATCAATTGGGTTACATCATCACCCAATGATTGTAAATCATCCTCACAAGTCTGGTTCATAATCTTTCATAGTTGTTTGTCTTGTCCTGTACTTCTTTTCCTCTTTCTCTTGAAAGTACAACGAACCCTACACATATATTCATCAATAGCATATGAACTTCAACATTTCCTTCATTCTATTCATTTTCGACATCACCTTCAACTTCCACATCCACAAGCTCATCAAGTCTTAAAGTATCCTCACTTACACTATAATTTGATTCTTCAGTCGGGTCCCTTAACCAAGAAGAATCTTCCAAAACCTTATCACCTTCATCCACATTCCTACTCTCAGCCTCCTCCACATTATCACTCTCAACTTCGACCTCACCATCATTCATACTGTTAGACTCAGAGTTATCTTAATGACCACTCCCAGCCTCTGCCTCTTCACCCTAGTTATCACAGTTAGCCTTAGCCTTACTCTAAACCCCAACCTCATTATCACATTTAGAATTAGTCTCAGTCTGAACCCCACCCTCATTCCTCCTTTCTACCTCACCCTCTCCCACATTACCACTCTTAGCTTCAAACTCAACCTCATCCCCCCTCCTAGAATCAACTTTATCCTCATTCCCCTGTCCCAAAGAATTACCCTCAACATTATTCCCATGCTTATATTTCCAAATATTCTCAACAATATGAGGTTCAAACATCATGTGTATCATAAATAAATGTACTTCATTATGTCATCATATAATGTTGACCATATTAATTGCACATTGTCATGAGACCATGCGTGCAACCTATCTTCCAACACACAACACCCACCACGAGAATACCACAACTCCTTCACTTAACATACCTCATTTTCTTAAGAATGTCTAATATCTCAAAATAACTCCATTTATCCGAGTCAAATAACTATGTACTTGTTTCACTAACATATTTTAGTTTGTCAATTTTTACAAACTCTTTTCATGGTGGAGCACAACATCAAAAAACCTTTCATACATTACAAATAATAAATATATTTAACTATGTCAAATATAGATTTGCACACAGAAATCAAACAAATTACAAAGCAATCCTTCAATTAAGAAACTAAAAAGGAAATGATAGACCACAGAAAACAAAAATTTTCATATGATGGGACCATAAAACCTAACCAACTCACAAAGTGTAACGAAATTAATAAACTACACAATTAACTACATACAAACAACTAAAACCTAAAATAACAATATTTTAATCTCATCATAAACCCCTAAACTAAGGAATTTCACAACAATTGAAGACTAGTCAATTTAGACTCATCTTACAAAGTGAATATAAAAACACCCTGCTATAATACACAATAATATCACAGTACAAGCTTAATCGTCATCATTATAATGCACAAGATCACTCTTTAAATATCACAAACAATCTTTTAAAAAGAACTCCTAATTCATTCTTCATCAATGTTAAAAAAAAAAATGTTTTTTTATCAATAAATATTTACAAAGACCATACATTTTCTAGCCACCTTAAAATATCACATACTTGTTTAGTTCAGCACATTTGTTAGTTAGACTAACAACCTTAATAAGAACGTCTATATTGAAGCATTCTAAACAAAACTAAAACCACATTAAACAAAATAAAAATTAAGGACAAAATTAATTTAGTCATTTATATTGAAACTAAAAGTGATATTAACCCTCTATTTAATTAATAGTTTATTTAAAAGTTAGTTTTCTCAAATATACTTTATCTGCCTAAAAAAATACCTTATGTGCATTGCAACATCTTGATAAAAATAAATCAATTATTGATATACGTGCATGGCAAATCTTGTATAGACTATTTTTTTTTTTTTTTATCGTTGACAGTTAAAATCTCTCTACTCTGAAAAAGTGACACCAACCTTTCAAAAATACAATTACATAATCTTAAAAACTAATATAAACTAAATCTCCGATTCAATTTTAACAATGGCAAACGAAAATCAAATCAATCTTCACATTTTTATTTATTAAACCGACTTTACAGTTAGTTGACAATGCATATATACCAGGCGTACATCTTCAGAACATGTCTGTTTATGTGATTTGGATTGGGAAGAAAAAAAAAAGGTGATTTGGACTGCTTTCAACGTCCTCATGATTTGTTTGCTTTTAGAAAGTCGGAAAATTACAAAATATTCCACTTCACTTTTTTTCTATTTGGCAAAAACATATTCATTCATGCTTGAAAGGTGCTATAAGAGATGCTTCCATCCTTAAAAGTGTGATTACTAATAAGTATGAATTGAAAGTTGTAAACTTTATTTAATTTTAAGATTTTGGGTTTGAAGTATTCTCATGATCTCTCATATAATTTATTCACAATTGTTGAATCTTTCAAGTAAACCCTTCCCTCTTTTTCATTAGGAAAGGGTTGGTGGGGTAGCAACAACCACCATCAATCACCGGAGAAACACCCACCAAGAAAGTTCCTACTTCTGTTATTTAATGTACCAAACACTTTTGAAAATCTCAACTTGCCTTCACCTAATCGGATTAAAGCTATAGTTCAATACTTAACAAGATAACCATGAATTTGAAACTATGTTATCCAATTTATGTTACTTATAATTCCTTTTATCTTTCTATATTAGTTATATACTTCTTTCCTTGCAAACTATACATGTTTTAGCTTAGTACACATCTATTGAAAAACATTAACTATTATATTTTACCCTTGTTTAATGTATCTGTTTTGTAAAATTTAACGCTTTAATAGATAGAAAACCATCAAAATGTTTGAACAAAAGTAAATTACTAAGCCTTGTTTATAATCGCTTTTTCGGGGAGAGGATGAGAGTCCAACTAAGCTTTCATTATCCTTGGGCCTTACCTCCCGGACCCCACCTCATGTTAGAACACGGTGAAGACGCCTTCTTCCTGCACCTCCATAAGTTTTTCCTACACCTCCATATTTTTTAAAATTCCAAAAATATTCTTTATGATCATATAATTTGGAATACAATTTTTGTATTTTAAATTATAATCTAAAATATAATTTTTTTATATTTCATATTATACAATTTGAAATATATATTTTTTAAAATTTAATACAATTTAAAATATAATTTCTATATTTTAAATTGTATAATTAAGAATATAATTTTTTTTATTCAAAATTATACAATCGGAAATACAACTTTTTTTTTATATTTCTGATTACACAATCAAGAACATATTTTTTGATTTCAGATTATGTATTCAGAAAATAAAAATATTAGAAGATGTACGATTTATTTAATTTTTTTATTAAGGGTATAATAGTTATTCTTTAGAGTATACAGGAGTAAAGGAAGAAGACATCAACAGTGAATTAATGAAAGGAAAATGTTAATTTGGCATTACTGTTCACAAAATAGGACACTATTTTTTATTAATAAAATATTATATATTAATAAAATAATAATATATATTAATATTAAATAGGTGTGAATGATGAATAATAACCCTTGATAGAATTTGGGCTTTGTGAATCATTTATAGTCATGTGAATCTTCTCCTTTAGAAAGACATGTATACATTACTTATTCTGTTCAACGTAGCAACGTCAGCTCTAACATTTCATAACTGAATGAGCACATTTTTTTAGATTAACTATTGACGTATGGAATTTGAGCTCGAAGTTCAATTCCTTTATATACTTAGATTAAGATTTTTTTATTTTTTTGGTGTGAAGAACACTTGATTATAAGTTCTTAGAAGTAGGAACATGATGTGTACGGATAAAGGGAAACTTTTGGTTCTCGATTAGAAAAGTGAATGCCTTAACTAAATCTCGGTAAATATAAAAACATCATCATAAGGGTGGTAAGTCAATTTTGTAACTCAAATAGACTTTTCCATGTCCTTGGAAAGAGCTATAGGGCCAGGACCAGACACGATAACCAGGACAGATAACATGCAACCAGACACGATATACTGATAATGTGTCAGACATTCAGCTCGGAAACATTAACATAAAATGAACGGAAACATTCAGATTTACCAAAAAAGGATATTGTGTTGCACTTGTATTTTAAAAAAAGGAACTCAAATAGCTTTTAAGTTCTTGATTTTAGAAGTTAAAGGTTCTCTTTGCTTTAAAAACATTACATTGCACCCTTTTTTCCATAGCACATACACATTTTGAAAACATAACACATGCACCTCTTAAAGACATTATATATGCACCTGCTTAAAGACATTACACATGCATTCCCTTATTATTCCCTTATTACATTACACTTAGAAATAAACAATCTCATTTAAATGCCAAACAAAGTTGTTTATACTCTCAAAATCACGGTGCTTTGCACAAACAAAAATTCATTATCCCAAATCAGAACAAGCAAACTAAATCTAAGGTTGATTCTAAATCAGAACAAGCAAACTAGTCGCAAACTCAACCTTGAATTCCCAGTTCCCAAATCTAAGGCCAGATTTGATCAGTAGAGCTCTCCTTCCTTGTGAGTTTCAATTGTACAATCTGAAGTTGGATAGGAGACACAGGTAAGTAGAAAGCCTTGCTCAACTTGGTTCTCATCAAGGAATGAGCCATCAGACTGATCCACTGAGCCAGCAACAACCTTCCCTGCACAGGTGGAGCAAGCTCCGGCGCGGCAGGAGTAAGGGAGTTCAATTCCAGCATCCTCTGCTGCATCTAGGATATAAGTGTCATCTGAGGCTTCAAATTCGTTCTCTTTTCCATCTGGGCCAATCAGCTTGATCTTGTAAGACGCCATGGCAGTGACTCTAAATGAAGAGGATGACTTCAACCCAAAAGATCTTGAAACACTCTTCACAGACCCCAGAGAAGAAGGGCACTTCACTGTGGTGGCAACAGTGAATTGATTTTTGCCAGGAGTTTGAAGCATGCAATGAGAGGAAAACTTCACAGTTGACAAGGCTGCCATGATTAGCCTGAAAAGAAATCAACACTATAAAATTAACCTTTTGCAGAAAAAAAGCGGTTATCTATATTACAAAAAGGACAATGGCAGTAGAACATACTAATGAATACAAATTTAAGACTTGAAATCCAATCCAATTGGATTAAGATAAAGTTCTACAAGACTGACATTGCTTGGTAAATACATTCATCAAATGTCAATCAATACCGTTCCGAAGAAACTAAAAGAATAAAATTAATTTGATGATAACTGTATGTAGGTCAAAGCTTTTATACACGAATGATCTTTCACCTAGCATATAAATGGCATACACAATATCTGTTATTTCTGCTCTATGCAGCACAGGTGCCACGGAATTGCATACGCCATGGGCATGTCCTAATTTTAACACTGTTCTTTGGGTATCCTGTGCAGTGCAGGTATGATTTAGGTATGTCATCAACATTGTTGATTGAAAAGAAGTGAAAACATGATGCAAGTGAAAGAATTGAATGTATTATGTACTAAACCAACTATATTTTATATCCAGTAACCTTTAGATTGTGTTTGAGATAAAAAACCAATCTTATGTCCTCAATTCACTTATCAGCTTAAGTTTTTAGGAGACACAAAACATTGAAAGACAAACATCAGATAATTTATTCATATTATTTCATGACATTTAATTACAATGTAGTAGCCTGCACATTTAACATGCAAAAAATGATTGAATGAAGAGTAACATCTTTGTGTCTTAACTTAATGCTAAGACCACCCCTTATTAGTGAACATTCAAAATGATCTGCTAGGTCAGGATGTTAAATTATTTCACATCACAAAACCAGAGAATGTAACTACAAAACCATAACAACAGCGTCAAAGGGCAGACAGGTAAATGATAAAAAGTGTTTTAATCCTACAGACATTTGTCGAAGTTATTTATGCCATAAAAGTTTACAAAGAATGGAACCGATTCCATTCATGTTCTATACAACAGGCTCTTGATTTATGGAGCAGTATGAGAAGAAGCAGAGATGGTAACTCTGCTCTTCACTCGATGCTCCAATTTACAACAAAAGCAAGCAACTAAATGGCCTCATTCTCTCTCAAAGCCAATATTATCAAACACCCATCGCACACAAAGCATAAAACTCTTTTATAAACAGCCAACAGACAAACCATGAAACTCCAAAAACAAAACTCGACTGCATTACTAAACATCAAAGAAAAAAAGCTAACCCACAAAAGAAAAGTTTGTTTCTTTGCATTAAAAATTCCTAGTTAGAATACCATCCCAATCTCTAACTAATCAACAATGCAAGACACAAAGAAAAAGAGGGCAAAGCAGAACATGCACAATCATTCAACCAAATATTTGGTTACTCTAAACCCAAACTCCACCGAAGGTCTTTAAGAAAAAAGATCCTTTTTTTCTTGCTCTCTTCAAAAAACAAGCACGACCCATGTTCCCAAGAATCAGACAAATAATCGAATATGCTGTAAATACAAAATTTATACGTGTCTGCAAAAAAAAAAAAAAAAAAAATTAAAAAAAAAAAAAAAAAAAAAAAAAAAAAAAAAAAAAAAAAAAAAATAAAAAAAAAAAAAAAAAAAAAA
>Ga0099825_1004512_pt1 | contig 18211 bp, 7 predicted proteins | sample SiratroredBW_FD_76838 | JGI IMG/M metagenome (GOLD analysis project Ga0099825, IMG submission 76838) | Root nodule microbial communities of legume samples collected from California, USA - Siratro red BW | ecosystem: Host-associated > Plants > Roots > Nodule | place: USA: California | collected...
AAAAAGAAAAAGAAAAAAAATCCTAACCCTCGCTCTCATTAAGTTTAACCTAAATTCACGAGTGAAAATTAACTCTCCAAGACACTCATTGGTAATAGAAAATTAATCGGTAGTTGAGCAGGGCACTGCTGCTCTTATAACTTTTTGCCATCTGAAAATAAATACAGGAAAAATATATGTTATCCTATTCCTCATAATTTATAATCAAGTTTGCTACAATTTTCTTATTAAAAAAAAGACATAAACTTATAATGATTAAACACAATTAACAATATTTATTTCTTTCCTTTCCCCCTTATAATAAATAATAAGGTGTGAATTCCCTATAGAGATTAGGCGTAGGAATACATCAAATACCATGAAAGCTGATAAAAAAAAAAGAAAAAAGTCAAATACCATGAAGATTAGAGATAACTACGTGGCCTAAAACTAAATATAGTCGTATGTGCTGAAAAGGAAATTTGACGGGATTCGAAATTTATGAATGTCACACCTAATTCTGTAGCTATTTTTACTTCAACATCTAGTATCTCATATTTACATACACCCATTACAAAAATATATACAACTTTTATTCTTAAGTTTTAAATATAGTTTAAAATTATTTAATGTTTATTTTTATCTTATCTTTTTCTATTTTAACGAGTGTGTGCAAATAAGGGCATTAGTTTACGTCAATACAAGAAAAATCCCCTAAATTTGTACAGCAAATATTTCTCTAAATTGTAACTACATGTCCTTATATGCTTGCATGTAGAACCAAGTAACAAAACATTGACTCTTAGAGAAAACAAAATTAACGAGTTGATGACTGTGCAAATTTACTTGACGCACTACTATTTTTTTTTTTTTTAAATTAGTGAAAAAAAAGAATTTTCTATACGTGGGTTTTATAAAATTTTACGAAGCATTTGAAGGAAAAATATGAAAGGAAGAAAATTAAGTGTATTAGTATAAAGATAGAACAAAATAACAAATACTGATAAGTATTTGGTGTAGAAGAAAGTCAAGGATCTATACATGAAATATGAATATGGTTTCAGCTGCAATGGATATCGGTTTCATTGAATCCCTACTCAAATAATATTCTATATTTTTGTTCACTCGTGGTAGAGAAATGAAAACTGTTTCTTTGGCATATAGAGTTGAAGTCAACCTGCATCAAGGGAAAAAAAAAATATAGGGTCCACTTGATCAGGTTAATTATTTATTAAAGCATTCTCTTGTTTTTCACTCCACTCACCCAGCCGCAACAGAAACAAAAGAAAAAGAAAAACAAAAAACCCGACCCAACTCGTGGCATAATGTCTAACCGACCACATAAACAAAGCAAACTAATCGAAAAATAGGAATTTGAAGTTCTGGGTCAAATCCTCGCCTAACATGCTTTTCTGGTTCCCTTTCACGCACAATTCCCTTCTCCACTTCATATAAAACTACACTGTATTTCTCTCCTTTCATCCACGAACAAACCTCTTACCCCCTCACTTCTTCCCATTCTTCCTCTTCTTTCCTTCTCCATGGCTTCTGTCACTCACCTTCCCACCACAACCAACACCAATCACATCACATTCTCCCAAACCTTTCACCCCACAAAGTCTCACCCTTTCGCCCAGGTTTCACTCCCCATCAGAAAAAATGACTTGTCCCCTCTTAACCACTCAACTGGGATATCGGGTTCCGCTCTAGGAATCACCACCACCAACAACCCTAACACCACTTTAAGATCAACACACACTACCTCTCTTTCCAATTTTTGGAGAGAGGTTCAAGGGTGCAACAACTGGGAAAACCTTTTGGACCCTTTGCACCCTCTTCTCCGCCAAGAGATCGTTCGCTATGGCGAGTTTGTAACCGCCTCTTACAAGGCCTTCGACCTCGACCCCACCTCAAAACGGTACTTGAACTGCAAGTATGGGAAGAAGAGCATGTTGAGTGAGGTGGGAATGTCCAACTCCGGCTATGAAGTCACCAAGTACATCTATGCCACACCCGACATAAACCTTCCCAACATGTCGAACTCTTCTTCTTTTTCTTCTTCCTCTGGTCGGTGGATTGGTTACGTGGCTGTGTCATCAGATGAAGCTGTCAAGAGACTTGGAAGGAGGGACATACTCATAACTTTTCGAGGAACGGTTACAAATCAAGAATGGATTTCGAACCTGATGAGCTCCTTGAGACCTGCCATGCTTGATCCTTATAATCCTCTACCCGAAGTGAAGGTGGAGTCAGGGTTTCTCTCTCTTTACACCTCGGATGAAAGCTCTTCCAAGTTTGGACTCGAGAGTTGCAGGGAGCAGCTTCTCTCTGAGGTGTCGAGGTTGATGAACAAGTACAAAGGGGAGAAGGAGAGCCTCAGCATATCCTTGTCTGGTCACAGCATGGGGAGTGCCTTGGCCATCTTGCTTGCCTATGACATAGCCGAGCTTGGATTGAACAAAAGAGGTAACAAAAGAAGAGCGAGTGAGGTGCCGGTTACTGTGTTCTCCTTTGGGGGACCAAGAGTTGGTAACTCCGAATTCAAAAACCGGTGTGAGGAGTTGGGTGTGAAGGTGTTAAGAATAGCGAATGTTAATGACCCCATCACGAAACTACCGGGTGTCGTGTTCAACGAGAATTTTAGGGTTTTGTTGGGAGGGAGGTACGAGTTCCCTAGGAGTTGCTCCTGTTATGCCCATGTGGGAGTTGAACTAATGCTTGACTTCTTCAACGTGCAAAACCCTTCTTGCGTTCATGACTTGGATAGTTATATCGGCCTTCTTAGGCGTCCCAATAAAGATGAAGTGCTAAAGCAACAAAGGGATGGAGTGAACTCTTTGTTGGAGAAGGCAAGAGAGTTGCTCTCTAGCTCGCAAACTATGAAAATTTTGCCCAGTGTGGTAACTGCATGTAATTACCATGATCTTCTGAATTCAGTCTCGAGGGACATAGTGTGTTCTTGGAGCGATGAATTGCTTTTTGGCCTGGTTCTTTTGTTGTTGTAAGTAGTAACTGGTAAGTTCAATGAAACTAGATAATTAGTTAACATATTGTATTAGAGAATTAGCTAGCTACCCAGAAATTGTAACATGAAGAGTGAAGACGCTGAGTTCTCTCTCTCTCTCTCTATATATATATATATGTATGTATGTAAATCCTTGTAAATTGATGAAGGTTTCAAATCCATGTTCCTAACTTGCACGTATAGTTTATAACATATATATGCAGCTTCCACATATTTGTTTTACGCTAGTTTTCAACAACTCAGCTCTGTGTAGTTCACTCAATTTTTTCTCTTCACATGGAGCTAGGAGAAGAGGACATGTGAACTGAAAATCTTTTGCTATTAATTAATCAATTAATCAATTAATCAGCCATATGATGATAACAAGTAGGGCATCATATAGTAATGGATGAAGTTTTTTGAGCTAAATTTTCTCCTCAACTGCAGTAGGTTAAACAAGAAACAAAGAGAGAAGGTAATCATGATTCCTTTCCCCAATAAACCTCTTACCCTCTTCATAAGAGGGACCATTAGACACCAAATAGTTTCAAAACACCACAAGATCATACTTCGCTCGAGGAATTGACTATTACGTAATTTTTACAACTGTAATTTAAGTTTTGTAATGTATTGGCTACTAGTATTTCCATTGTTCTATACTTGTTTTTGGTTTAATTCATACACTTTTTTCTTAATTACTTCAAGTAATTTTTTATTTTTTTTTTAGTTTTACGACATATAACTATTGCTTTCTTGTATGTTTTGACCCCAGAACTTTCTACTTACATCACATGTTTCATGTCAAAAGACTTTCATGCAAACATGTTTTCTAGATGGAAAAAAGTAATCCTTGGATCTGTACCCTAAAGGCTTAAGCTTTTACCACATTTCTTAATCAACTATGATATTATCACACTCTTTTCTTTGATTTCCATCATCATTAATCACTCTTTCCGTCTTTCTTTTCCTTTTCGATTTTATCACTCATCAGATATATACTTCTTTGCTTTTCATTTCATCTCAGTGTGACTCCCAAGAATATTTCTAATAAGAGTAAAAGTAAAAAATAATATTTTAAGATTTTTTAAAAAAAATAAGTAACTTTTTAATTTCAAATAATTTATATTTGTGAAATTTTCAGTAAAATATTATTATTTTTATTTATTAGAAACTCATAACTAGAAAAGATAGGGAAATAAAGAAAGACAAAAAGAATAACTGAGTGTGAAAATTAATTAAAGAGAACGCAAGAAATCAGATTTGGTACACAGATGTATGTAAATTTGTCTCTTTAGAAAAGCAATTAGAATATGGTAAAATTTAAGCTCAAAAAACATGAACTAATTATGGTGTATGCCCCTTAACTGTAGAGAAAGAGAGAAATAAAGCGATATGAAGATTGATTTAACAATAAAGAGATAAATTAAAATAATGATATTAAAAAGATAGAGGAAAAGGAAAATACTAATTTAATACTACTACTCACGATATACTTTCATTCGACATTAACTTTTATTAATAAAATATTATATATTAATAAAATAATAATATACATAAGTATTAAATGGACGTGAAAGATGAATAATGGTGTAAAATATCATCACCCGAGGAAAAAGGCGTGTGAGAACATCAAAATTATCTTATAAAATGTGAAAATACATGAGAAATAAAAAAGCGGAAAAGTAAGAGACGCCTTTCCAATGAAAATGAAATGTACAAATGCAGCAAAGGAAAAGTCCAAGTGAAATAAAGACAGTTTTTACGAAGCTTTGTTTCCTTTATCCTTTTATTACCTATCAAATTAAGAGAAGAGAGGAACACTTACTTTTACAACTCTTTTATAATTACGAGAGAGATGAAGAAAAACAACAAAAATGTGGTAAAAATAGATAACGTGCTGCAGAGGTATTTTGGAGTTAGAAATAGAGGTGAGTGAACAGAAGTATCTTGGAGTTAGAAATAAGTGATAAAAGTCTAGTTTCACTATGGGAGTCTGGGAGTGTTTGTTTTTAACGCGGGAAACTTTTAACCAGAGAAAGACGGGTAAAACGTGAAAAATGAGACTCAATTTTATGAAAAACGAAAATAACTTTCTTCGTAAACTTTTTATTCTACATATAAGAAATTTGCAACGAAAGTTGTTTTTCAATTAAATAATAAAACAAATTTATAAATAATATCAAAATAAAATAAATATAAAAATAAGATATAAATAATAATTTTAACTAAAAATAAAAATAGTATAACAATAAAATTATAAAAAGAAATATAATTTTTATATGTAATTATTATAATATATTAATATATATAAATTATATATATATATATATATATATATTAATTTATTAAATAATTTAATAATAAATAATATTTAAAAGTAAAATTAATAGATATTATATAAATTTTTGTAATAAAAGTATTATATAATATTTAATAAAATAGATAATAATAATATAAATACAATTATAATTTAATAAAAAAAATATTTAAAACAAAAATAAATTATATAATAATAATTATTTTATTATTATAAAATAATAATAATATTTAAATTTAATATTAAAATTATTTCAAAATTTTAATTTTATATTTTAAAAATAATCAATCTTAGTTAAATTAATATATTTTATAATACATTAAATTTTATTTTAAAAATAATTATGTAATTTACTAATTTTATAAAAAATATTATCAATTATATTAAATAAATAAATTATAAATAAATAAAATATTTATTATATCTATCACATCACTCACAAACTTTCATAAACTTTTCTTTCAAATTTTATCATCTTTCCTTTAATCCAAACAATCCAACTTTTAACTCAAATCCACTTCTCAATCCAAAAAAACCTTATAAGTGAAATTATAATTTTCAGACACTTTAATCTCAAATCAACTCAAATTTACTTCCCAATCCAAACAAAACTTTGTAAGTGAGGTTATAATTTTCATTTTTCTAAAAAATAATTAAAAGATTATTAAGAGTGATGTGATATATATAATTAAATATTTTTAAAATTTTTGATATATTGGTAAAGGTTGTAACGCATTATTCACTATACTTGTCTTCCTAAAACTTTTGCTAAATAGCTAATATATATATTTCTCAAGCTTATAAGAAACTGTTAATCAGCATTACTAAGTGAAAGTGATCTATTAGATAGGATTTTGATGGTTAATGAGACAATTGATGATTTAAAGAGATAAAAGAAAAGATCATTGATATTAAAGGTGGATAATGATAACACGTATGATTTAGATTGGAATTTCTAATACTACATTAACATTGAGTTTCAAAAGTAAATTTCTAATATTTTTAAAGTTTTTAATATTTATACACAAGATATTATTAATATTATTGATAACATTAATAGTATTATTACTATTTATATTAACATTATTATTATATGTTTTTCAATATATAGAATATTATTAATACTTCTATTGATATTATTTATATTTATATTAATAATATTTTTAATATTGCTATATTATTATCAACATTATTTATATTTATATGAAAAATAGTTTTAATATTATTAATATTTTTTATATTATTTTCAGTTATATTAAAAATATTTGTGATATTATTATTGTTATTATTATTATTATTATTATAATTATAATAGTTAATAATAATATTATCAATAATGTTATTACTATTAAGGTTAACATTAATATTTTTATTTCTAATATTATTATTATTAATGTTATTTTTATTATCCGTATTAATATTATTAATAATATTAGTATTTTAAATTTTATTAATTTATTATTGTTATTATGAATTTTATTTATCAATATTATTATTGATATTATTTATATTATTATCGTTTTTAATAAAAATAATAATATTATTATTAATGATAATAAAAATAATATTAATAATAATGTTATTAATAATATTAACAATCATAATCATAAATATTATTATAATAAAAATAAAAATAATCATAATATATATATATATTATTTGATCCAGTGGTCAAAGACTCTTGAAATTAACTCTTAATTTTGTGCAGAAAAGTGTGAAAATAAGATTTATTACTTCCTATATTTTGTGTAACTTACAGTAGTCAATGTTAGTAAGCTACAAAAGGCCACGAACATTCAATCCTGGCATTAAATAGAAGGCTTATTAATCTATGTCATTGTCTTTTATCTGGAAAGCTTTCTCATCTTGTTTATCTTCAATGCATTGATGAGAGGTAGAAGGATACAAATTAAGCATAGACAAAATTCATAGCTTTTACATTAGTTCCAGCCCCTAAACATAGAAGAAGTGTGAAAATCTCTCTGTCTTGACACTTAACTATATATGAATTAGAGATTTATTAAATCTAAGACATCCAAACATTTGTAGACATTTCTTTTTATCGAGACCGATGTAAACAACATAATCAAGAGTTTAATAATTTTGTGGCAAGTATTAATTAAGAATATTTGTATTTAATAACAGAGAAAATAATTCTCTTTTGAGACTGCAAAACCACTAATTAACAATTGTTGATGTTTGTCAGTTGTTGTTTTTTTTAATGGTGTGATAATTAAATTTTGAAGGAAAAATAAAAAATATTAATTAAATTTTGGTGCGAGTGAAAGAAGCAAAGGTTTGAATATTGTGTGTCTGGTTGCATGTGGCAGCAGCAGCAACAACAATGTCACTTTCAGATATGGTCGGAAATACGACCACAGACCGTTGAAAAAGATAAATCATCGTGACTCTTCTTTTTGGCATTTCGGAAAGAACAATTTCTAACCTAATTTTCCTAGGAAAATGGGATAAAAGCCACTAAATTTGAAAATTGGAAGCAAAATTGGTCGGAAAATAACTAAGCATTTTTCATGCAGGGTATTGCACCAACATGTGTAGATGATGCACTTGAGAAAATTATTAATGGGGCAAAACTGGGATATTAGAGAATGTTTAATAATGCAATAGAGGATTAATTATACAGAGAATTTGGATGGTTTACTTTTTGCAAAGGTTAAAGGAGATATGATCCCATATGTAAAGGAGTTTGGATGGATCCTCTACAGTGACTTTACATAATTTTAGCTTCTCATTAATATTATTAATTTTATAAGATAGGACAAATTGTGCTATTATAATATTTATTATGTTATTATAATATTTTTATTATAGTTAAGTAAAATAAAAGATAATTATTTTGTATAAGAGTTGAAATACATCTAAAATATTTTCATTTATTATATTTATTATTGTTGATAAAAAAATATTTTTATTTTTAAATAAGAATCAAATTAATGGTAGGACCATAAAACTTCACCATCTTATTTATTCACCGTAGGAAACTCAATTCCGAGTTTGGATAAATAACTCTTATTCTAAAAAATTAATAAAATACTTTTTATTAAATAATTATTTTTCTAAAAAACAATTAAATGTTGAAAATCCATCAAATATTTGGTACAAAAATATTATCATATTAATATACAGTAAAATTTGATCAAACGGTAAAACATAAATATATGAAAAATAAAATTGATTTATTTTAAGTAAGATAGATTGTCAAAATTGTCAACAGGGATTTTCATACATGATTGGGTTATCCACGCACTATACTTGTTTCGCTTTCAAAATCTTTTGTGTCCATGGCTTGTTTGCAGCTCTAAAATTTATTTTATTAAATATTCATTCGAACTAAATACAAAAATAAAATTTGATTCTATTTATTTTAATATAAAATTTGAATTAAATCAACTTAATATTTATAATTTGCTTTAGCTTGATTTTATGATTATTATTATCATCATCATCAAATTATTAAATATTTATTTTAAATTGAAAAACCTCTTTTTATTAAAGAATTATAATTTTTTAAAAATATTATTATAAATTTCAAACTAAAAATACAACAGAGAAGTTACACAAAAATAAATATACGATTTTAAGTTTTCCTAAACTTTATATGTATAGTATTTTGAAAACTTGATGTTCCAATGCTATACATTATATATACTATAACATTATACCATTAGTAATATATATATATAATCTACCTACTAGTGTAATTAGATTAAGTAACAAATTATTAACAATAAATTTGCATCTCAATTTTTAACTAAGTATCAAGAAAATTTGTGAAAATAATAAAATAATAGAAAATAAGAACAAAAAAGAAAAATAAAATTCTTGAGTATGAAAACTTTTAATTAACTCAATTTCGTGGTTTGTCTTTTTTTTCTTTTGAAAGTTTGTTTCTCATTAATCTTTCTTTGAAAATAATCTTAAAGTGCGAGGACTTCTTTTAATGAGTTTTTTAATATTGGTTTGTCACATTACAATACTAACCCCTTCCACTTTTGATGAAATCGTAAAATAAATTTAATTCAATTTGAGAATTGTTAGGTATAATTACAGAAGAACTTTTAATATAATTAGATAATCTACTATTGAACTATTTTTATTAAAATAGAAGTTGATTTTAATTTAAATAAAAATAAATATTAATTCTTCTTAACTTTCTAACAACATAAAAAAAACACATAATTTTAAAAATATAATTCAAAAAACATAGCTTCATCTTTATTATCTAATACACAGGAATATTAACCTCGTTATTATGTTCCAAACATTCCTGTTTTGGTTTCATATTTTAAATGCTTCTAAATATCCATACAATAAATGAGTGTGATATTAATTTATATCTCTAGTGCATCTGAAAAATACCAAGTCAATGCAATTAAGTACATGAGACATATTAAGCATGCATGAAGAAATGAATGGGTTGGTGAGAAACATAGCAGTGTACTTTCTATGAGAGCCATGTGCACAAAGGTGTATGTGATAAACTTCTATGAGAGCCATGTGCACAAAGGTGTATGTGATAAACAGTGTAGTTGTTATACACATTTATATTTAAGTAGTATTTTTGAATTCTTTTTAAATTATATCATATGGTGTAATTAAAATGATGCAATGTATAACAATTAAGAACAAAAAACCAAAAAGTTTAAGAGGAAACGGTCATAAAAGCTAAGAATACAATCAATCTTAGAGTGTGTTGAAATCCATAACAGTGAATTTAGATTTGACCCATTCATAGCACTAGTATATTTAGGCACTTCCACAACAATGCATTATAAAAAGTTATCATAATGATGTATTCTTTTTATCTGCAATCATAATGATGTGTAATAAGGCCATTAAGGTTGATTTTTTTACTAGAACTGGATAATGGGATTATTTCAAATTAATTAATCATGTTAACGTCATCATGTTTCCTTCTTTCTTTTTTCTATTCAGTTGATTCGATTCGGCATATTCGGATTAAGTTTTCATTTAACACTAACAATGGAAAGTTTTCCTTTGAAAATAATAATCATAATAAATAAAACTAGAATCCTCATTTGTGCTAAAGCATCTGTCACCAGAGCACAACTAGTGCATGGCATTTCAGAAATTTTAATTATGTTTAAATAAAGTGTTCCATGTTTCAAATTTCAACTTTATGCACGAATAAAGAGGTTTATTCATTTAAAAATTTAATTAGAATGTACTGAAATGTTTATACCATTATTTAATTATAAATTATTGCGTATAAATAAGATTGTTTTTTTTTTCTTTAGAGGTGTATTTCATATATCATTTATTTGACAGCGTTCACTGTTTTCTTTAATCAGTTACAACCTTAAATTTACATGCTCGAATACTATTTTTTTTATCATCTCATATATACTCACATAAATATATATATATATATATATATATATATATATATATATATATATATATAATTTCAGATTTGATAGAATTTTTTTTCTAAATTTGTTTCAAATAAACGAATTAGATTTTGACTAATCAGTATAACAAAATCATTCACAAAACCACCTATTACAATAAAAATTAGATCATTAGTTGTATTAAAAATCTAAATGAATTAATATTTATAGTTAAAGTCTAAATAAATCTAATTAGGTAAATTTTGATTAAAATAATGAATTTATTTAAGTTATAATTTAAAAGAAGAGTGATCAAATATCCTAAATATAAGTAAAAATGTGTTTATCAATTACCAAAAAGTTAACTTTGGATAGAATACATCTTATTATAAATTTTCAATAGAACTTTATAAATTAGTTCTTAAAATATTAATACACATGTCTTTATATGAAATGTCAACAATTATAGCATATTTACTACTTGAATTAAAGTTATCATACTTAAATTTGTTTTGTAGTCTTCTCAAAATACTTTCTAACGAGACACTATATATTAAATGCAATTAGATTGTCTTTATATATGATGATGAACTTAGCAAGCCATATAAGATAGATTTTGGTGCAAGATAATTAAATACCTTTAGTGAGAACAAGTCTGGTTGTATTTCTAACTAGACAAAAAAAAAAAAAATATTGATTAAACATGCAAAATCTCAATTATGAGTTTATTAGAGATTCTTCAGATGCTAATACCGGTCAGGATCACAGTCAACGATTTTGATTTGGGAATTATTATAATCGAATAAAAAAGATTATTGTATGAATGAATTTTTGAAGGTTATTTTGTTTCCACTTCATGATTCTGTGGTGTAAACACATCATTCAATTATTAGATTCCATTAAAAGCGGAACTCTAGGTTGATTATGATGTCTACTACCATTTATTTTATTTTTTATTTTTAGGTTTAATTCGTGGTTTTGATTTATAAATTGTAACATATCATTGTCAAATTGAAACTTTATCATTAAAAAAAAAAGTTGGAGCATTTGTTGAAAACTATCTGTGTACGTAATACATGCCTCATTGCACAAATCTTTTGCTTGACTTGACTTCCACAAACCTTAAACAGACCCAAAAGCATCAAAATATATAAAATTCTTTAATGTTAACACTGTTCAACTGGTGGCTGTACGTGGCCCATGCCCAATAATTAAGTAACAAAATTATATTAAAATAGAGTTTAATTTATATAAGCTTGTTTTAAGAGACAAGCTATTTTTCTAGAAAGAGTAATATGATTATGGTTTAATTTATCTAATTATTAGCATAAAATATTTTGTACTGTTAATTATAAACAAAACTAACTAGAAATCACTAATATTTTTTAAATAATTATTCTAAACTTAAGAAATAATTTACAATAGGATAAAATATGAAATCTTAAATAAATTACTCAAATACTTCTTGAAATTTTGTGAAATTACATAAATTCTCCTAATTTTTTACTCTCAGAGTAACCTTTTTAATTTGTCTGAAAAACGTCACTAAGACCTTTTATATACTGCCCCTAACTCTCAATGGCCAGAAAAACATCACGGTTTTTTTTTTTTTTTTTTCCTATTGGAGATATTGTTGTAAATGTTAAAAAACAAGAAAAAAAGGGTGTAATTTCACGAAACTGTAGAGCGGTTAATGTAATAATATTAATGTTTACCCTATTCAGTTGTGAGATATTAATAATTATTTACAGCTGCTAAAAGATTTCTAAATTAATTCAGTTTTATCATTTTATCAAGACAAAATGCTGTTGCTTTTTTCTATTTTAAATTTACCTATAAAAATTTCTATACTGTTTTATATATATATATTTTTTTTAAACAATAAATAGAATACACTCAAATAAGAATTTTTCATAATAATTTAAAAAAATATTTTAAACAAAAACTATTGACTCATCAAAATTAAAAATTTATAATATATATATATATATATATATATATATATATATATATATATATATATATATATAAATAAAATTTAAATGTTTAAATAATTATTATATAAATAAAAAAAAAAAAAAATATTAAATAAAAAAAATAAACTTAAAAAAAAAAAAAATATATAATATATATATATATATATATATATATATATATATATATATATATATATATATATAAGAAACATTTAAACGTGTAAATAATTTTAATAGAATTAATTAAAAACATATTATGAGAGTAATATTTCTAACTTCACTTGTATTTAGGAACAGTAATGTGAATAAGGTCATGCATGTCTCTAGCAAAAAAATTGTGAGGTAGATTAAATATTTTAACCTGTTTAGGTCAGTTTCACATAATCTGTAATCAGAACAAGTCGATGATGAGACAAGATGGATTAACCCCTTGGTCTTTAATAAAAAAATCTACTATATTTTAATATTGTTAACATAAAACAATAACTTTTAAAATCAAAACATAACAATAATAATTAATTACTATAATTTTTTAACTTGGACAAATGTCTTGTTTATAAAATAATTATACTTTCACATATTTAATTCGATATAGATATAAATTTTATATTTATTTATTTCTTTAAATTTTATTAATAATAATGACTTCGAAAAAGAATATTAAATATTAAAATAAAAGTATTATTTTAATATTTAAATTAACCTTTTTAAGAATTTACTAATCCAAATTAACCACAAACCCACATATGAATTATTTATAAATTAGACTAACAATTCAATTCTTATACAAAGACAAGCTAACTTAACTCACTTTTTATATACTAAATATCGAACAGACTAAAACATAACAATCAATCAACATTGCAATACCTAAAATTCAACATATTGATAAACTAAAAATGATGAAAAGAACATGATGAAAATTTTACGATCGGTCTCAAATTAACTTCACCAGAATATCGACAAATAAGACTTTTTCTTGGGTTGCCACAATATCAGTCTCTGAAAAAACATATCATTGTGATGTGATGTTAGTAATTTAGTAACAGATATGTGTAAATCGTGCTTTGACATTTAAAACGTCATATTCGGCATTAAAAGACTCTAATGTGGGGGAGAAATGAAAATTTGCTTTATATTTATTCAAACGTTGTTTTATCTATACTGATTTGATTATAATTTAATAATTGAAGCTTTGTTCAACCTCTTAATCAATGATGAATTTTGCTTTAAACTTTGAGCGTAAATGAAAATCTGAAGACATATAAATTATTTGAAAAGAAATGGGTGTGACAGATAAATTAAATTATTATATTGACATGATTAATTAAGCATCACAGATAATAGTATATTAATTATGAGTGCTTATGATTGAGATGAATGAATTGATAAGTATTGTCATTAATTATTTTTAATAAAATTTTAAAAAATAAATTTTAATTTTAATTTAATTTTATAAAATTAATTTATGAGAAAGATTTGTTTACATTTATAAATTATTAAAAGATCTTAATTTTAATTGATATTAGATTTCTAACCTATTTTTTTATATTTAGACTTTTCAATTTAAATATGAGATTATGATCTAATAATATATTAACAGTGATTTGATAAATTCAACAATTTTAATATATTTTAATATAATTTTAAGAAATAAATTTTAAGTTTAATTTAATTTTACAAAACTAATTTATAAAATAAGAGTTACACTTATTTATAAATTATTAAAAAAATATTTTTAATTAATGTGAAATTAAAAAAAGTGAAATAATAAATTTAAAAATATTATCATTGTCTTTGTGCATGGTATAATGTAACATGTCCTTTTTCATTAGTAACTATTTTTTTTAATGTACAAAGAATTAAAGAAATTAGATCAGAAATTAGTAACTATTTTTTAATCTACAAAGAATTAAAGAAATTCGATCAGAACTGTGAAAAAAAAAATAGAATTTAAAATAAGCTCATAAAAACACAATCTTTATATATCTCTTATTAGGGTAACAACACCAACCAAATGCCTGTCCTTTCAAACTCATTTTTACAAAATATTAACTTTCTAAAAGTTTAGCTGTAATCAATGTTTCGTCGCCGCTAACGATGACTAATACGTCAAATCGGTGACTACACATTTGATAAATTACGCAAGAGAGAAGTGAAACAGTAGAAACTTTTATGTCATTAAAAATATGTTTTGTATTTTATTATACATCTTATAGTAAGCTTGATTTTTGTTTTTACAGGTTAAAGCAGTTATTTAAATAAGTTTAATCTTTCTTCATAATTTATTTTTAACAATAGTTCTTGGTATTACGATTTCCCTTGTGTTTAATATGTTATATTTATTATATATCGATTATTACTTTCGGTTGAAAAATATCTTGTTTGTACTTCGTAGCTTGGGACATTAACACTTTTCACTAATTTGTCATATAAGATTTGACGAAACAATCCAATTTTTTTTGGTATTGTCAGATAAAGCAGATAATGATATATCCTTTAGTGGGTCAGATACTGAGTAAGCACTATTTTTTTCTCACTATCTTTTCAATTTTTTTAAAGTAATATATTTGGTGTTAGTGGGGAATGACAAAGCTCAAGGAATCAATTTCTTTAAAAGAAAATCTGTAACTATATAATATTTTTTTATATTGTTCATAGTTCCATGTCTCCTTTTGTTGAAATTAAAATGTGATATATTACTAAAATATATTAATACATTAGCTTCATTTACAGGGTATATATTTATAAGTTCAAGGGGAATGGATTTTGACTTCATTTTAACATATGAATAGATAACGTATCTGTCGTAAATCTAAAGTGTCTGTTTCTTCACTGACTAATAAGATAATTAATATTTTTATATAAAAGCAACTAATAATTATACACTTATATTTTATGAAAATAGGATTCAAAACTATTTTCTTAACAGTATTAACTATCTTTTCCAATACAATAGAAATAATTAAATTTTATTTTTCAGCTTTTATTAACAATATTTCTTATACTACATGCATCAACACTTTATTAATAATGTAATAAATTTAACTCAAATATTTTTTAATTTAGTAAACTAATATACAAAACACACACGCACGCGGGGCTTGAATGGGTCACCATTTGAAAAATAAAAATAAAATGCAGATGATATATAGCACGTGTTCTTTATGCTCCAAATTCTGTTCTATTCAGAGGCATTTCAACAACATTCAATTCTTCCTTACTATAAAACAACATCAAATATATGCAATAAACATTTTCCATCTTTGAGATTCAGTATTTATTAAATTAACTTACTTTTCCTTTATACCTAAACCCTCACTTATAACTTAAACTACTCCTTTATCCTCTTCTCCCTTTCAGATTCTCTAATTCATATTTGATTTATAGATGTAATGTTATATTGCACAAAATAAAAACGATTCTCATCTCACATGGATGAATTTAAATTATAAAAGCAAATTATATTAATATCCCAATAGCAATAGCAACTATTTTCGCTCAAATTAAAATGTCATAATGAAATTAGAATAATATAAAATATATTAATGAGTTTATATATTGGATGACAATTATAAAAGTACATTGATGTATAAGTCAGGGGAATTAATAATTCAGGAATTATTATTTTCTTAAAGATTGGGTTGGATTTTATTAGCTTTGCTATTGACTAAATATATTTTATTACTTAAATTAGATTTTTGTTGTAACAATTTCATTATCTTTATAATTATTAACATTTTGTCCATATATATATATAATTACAATCCATACATTATTACACATAGTAAAGAAATTAATATACATATATGTATGAATATATGATAGCGAAAGTTGGAAATAAAATTTCTGATGCATATTCATAATATTCTATATTTGGTAACTAAGTAATGTTATTTATTCTGGTGCTAACACATCATCATTACTACCATTCATATATATATATATATAATAATAATAAGGTAAACTAATAAGAATAATAAGTAATATAATTTTAATAGAAAAAATTATACAAGAGTAGACAATTGCTTTAATAAAGTATTTTGTATACAATTATGCCTACCCAAAACACAAATTATACTAAAAAAATCTAAGATTTGACTATTTCTATAAAATTATATTATTGGAAGATTTTAGATCAAAATATATTCCATACATTTCACAAAATTTTGACTGCTGAATTATCCTTATAAAAATTAATAAAATTATCTTACGCTAATTTGACTAATTGGGCAACTATACTATTTGTCAAGATTAGTGCTTTGTATTATTTTTTCCTCATAACTCATAAACTCGTAGTAGAAAATTTTATTAATTTTTTACTATTTGATACATTTATTTCTATTTTTCTGTTATCAATAAAGGCCTAAATATATTATAAATACATTTCATAACTCAAAACACACATTATACTCACAAAAAAAAAAAAAAACTGTTTGATTACTTATTGTTAACCACTTTTTAAACATTCACATAAATGATTTAATTGCATACAATTTCATCCATCAACATTGTATATTATGTAGTTATAACCATAGTCATATAAACTTGAATAAGAATTTTTCATTATGAGATGCCACTATTGGAAACCTCTAAAACTAATAAAGATAAAACACAAAGATATATTGACGGAACAATATCCTTATTCTTACTTAAATGTGATATTGAGAAATAAATCATTTTTTCCAGGTAGAGTGTTGCTTGAGAAATAACCTCCTTATGAGAGTTTTTTTTTCTTCTAAACATATTTATCACTTGAATTAGATTTTTCTCATTTGAAGAATACATGAAAATATCACCTACTTAATAAAATTTAAAATTTGACAAATATATCAAACGTCACATTGGTATTATAGAATTTTTTTAAAATGAGAAATCTTACACAAATTTTCACCAAAAATAAAAAAAAAATACTTGATTGGAAGTCAAAGTAGAAAACAGAAACGGTTAAGAATTTTCTAAAATTCATCAATATTGAACTTCACTATATATAAAACCAAACTATAATTCCAGGGTAGAACTCTGAATCTAGCATATCTCAAGTCTAAATACATGCACATATGACAACAACTAACGTTTATTTATGTTCATATATTCATTTATAAATTTCTCAATCATTAAACACTATTAAGGATCAAGACTTACTTTAAAATCAAAACTGATTCCTTCTCATCAAATTAAATTGGCTTCTCAAATAAAACAATCTAACAAAATGTCACTTTGATCTTAAACCTTCAAAATGAAATTATTACTTCTAAGCTAAAATGTAATTTAAAATAAATATAGTTTCTCTGAACTTATGTTTTCCTAACTTACATTTTCCTTTTCCTTGTATCTTAAGGAACACGAGAGCTGAAGAAAAGGAGAAAATCAAAAAACAAGAAAGCCCTTAATCACTATTCTAAAACTCTAATCCTAGCCATCGAACACTCAAATATTGAATTCAAAAATTAAAAAAAAAAAAAAAAAAAAAAAAAAAAAAAAAAAAAAAAAAAAAAAAAAAAAAAAAAAAAAAAAAAAAAAAAAAAAAAAATAAAAAAATAAAATTTTATAATTAAAAAAA
>Ga0099825_1004514_pt1 | contig 18211 bp, 16 predicted proteins | sample SiratroredBW_FD_76838 | JGI IMG/M metagenome (GOLD analysis project Ga0099825, IMG submission 76838) | Root nodule microbial communities of legume samples collected from California, USA - Siratro red BW | ecosystem: Host-associated > Plants > Roots > Nodule | place: USA: California | collected...
ACACATCCAAGAATTGAATTAAGTATTCAAGGCATTAAGGGCGGTAGGTATGAGGCTGAACCCCAAAAAGTGCGTGTTTGGGGTCGAAGGAGGAAAATTCTTAGGCTTCATGTTGATAAACAGGGGGATTGAAGGTAATCCCGATAAGTGCCAGGCAGTCGTGGAAATGCAAAGCCTTAAAAACGTTAAGGACGTGCAAAGGTTAGTAGGAAGGGTAGTAGCCTTATCTCGGTTTATGCCGAAGATGGCGGAGAAAATCAAACCTATTTTAAGTCTACTGAGAAAAGTCTCTCGTTTCAAGTGGGATGGGCAGTGTGAGGAGGCCTTTGTGCAATTAAAAACATTTTTAGTCTCCCCACCTGTAATACAGAAGCCTCACCAAGATAAGCCCATCCTGATTTACTTGTCGGTCTCGACCGAAACAATCAGCGCAGTGTTAATATAGGAGATGGACGGTGAACAACGACCAGTATATTTTGTCAACAGAACATTGCAAGAGGCGGAGACGTGATACCAAATGATCGAGAAAGTACCTCTCACACTGGTAATTACAGCTCGAAGAATGCGTGCCTACTTCCAGAACCACGAGATCATTGTCAGAACATATTACCCAATAGCGCGAATATTGTCAAAACCTGATTTGGTAGGCCGAATGATCACATGGTCTGTGGAGTTGTCGAAATATGCCATTCGAATTCAGCTGAGAGGTGCAATCAAGGCACAAGTCTTGGCAGATTTCGTAGCCGAAATGGGATAGGAACCTTTAGAGGTTCATGAAGAGCACCCGGTATGGATCGTTTCCGTAAACGGGTCATCGAACAACAAGGGCGCAGGAGTTGGCATTGTGCTGGAAGGACCAGGGGAGCTTTTGGTTGAGCAATCCTTACAATTCGGATTCAAAACATCTAATAACTAGGCCTACGAGGCTCTAATAGCAGGATTGGAATTGGCCCAGGATATGGGGGCGAAAGCTGTCATTTGCAGAACTGATTCATAGTTGACAGTAGGGCATATAACAGGAGAATTTCAAGTCAAAGATCCATTGTTGTTGAAGTATTATCACAAGGTAAAATCACTAATGAAAACCTTCTCAACAGTCAAAGTCGAACATGTCAAAAGAGAGCGAAATGCTCGAGCAGATCTGCTATCCAAGTTGGCTAGTGCCAAGAAGAGAAGTCAACATAGATCCATAGTGCAACAATTTTTAGAATCACCAAGTATAAGAAGGGAGGAACCCGTTTGTTGCATGACGCAGAGCACGGAGGCATGGTTTGAGCCCATACGACAATACATCACCACAGGACAGTGTGGAGAAGAAGACGAACGATTGATGCGAATGAAGTGTAGTCGGTTCACAATAGTGGGCTCCGAGCTGTATAGAAGGGGATATGCTCGCCCACTACTGAAATGTGTCACCAACGAGCAAGCTCAGTACATACTGAAAGAATTACATCAGGGAATGTGCGGTCTCCATATAGGATCAAGAAACACCCTTTCCAGAATTCTAAGGGTCGGATACTATTGGCCGACTATGCAAGCTGACTACATAGAATACACAAGAAAATGTAAAAAGTGTCAAGAGTTCAGTAATCTCATCCATACCAAACCAGAAGCTCTGCACAGTATTATGCCGCCATGGCCATTTGCGATGTGGGGAATGGATATTGTTGGACCGTTCCCCCCAGGAAAAGGACAGTGCAAATTCCTTTTGGTTGGAGTCGATTACTTCACAAAATGGATTGAGGCCGAACCCTTAGCAACAATCTCTGCAGATTTGGCATTCCACACACCATAGTGTCCGACAATGGGACACAGTTTACAGAGCACACTCTGATAGCCTACTACGAAGAACTGGGCATCCGTCATGTAACCAGTTCGGTTGAACAACCCCAAACAAAAGGTCAAGCAGAAGCCGCCAACAAGATCATTTTAAACGAGCTGAAGAGAAGGCTAGGAATGGCTAAAGGTAGGTGGCCAGAGGAATTGCTAGAAGTATTGTGGGCATATCGATGTACGCCCCAGTCCACCACCGGAGAAACACCATACAACATGGTGTACGGGACAGATGTCATAATACTTGTTGAAGTGGGGGAACCGACCGTGTGTTGACAATTAGAACATATGAGTCTTAATGATGAGAGCCTAGCAACCAATTTAGATGTAATCAACGAGCTATGAGACAAGGCTCAGATCAAAGAGCAGGCCAGCAAAACCCGAGCAGAAAGAAGATACAACACCAAAGTAAAACCGAGAAGCTTCCGCCCAGGAGACCTAGTATGGAGAATGCGCAACGAGGCAAGAAAAAGTGATGGTAAGACCAACTGGGAGGGTCCTTTCCATGCAGCCGTAGTAGCAAGTAAAGGTGCATACTGCTTAGAACGCTTATCCGGACAAGCTGTACCAAGAACCTGAAATGCAACACACTTGAAATTTTATTTCAACTAATTTAATGTAAAGAGGGTACTCTTTCCTTCATTAGTGTTTTGTCCCTAAGGAGGGTTTTCACTGGTAAGGTTTTAATGAGGCCTGAATTGTTGATCGTAATACGAAAGTATCTTGAACCTTAATATTGTGTTATCATTTCTACTTCCTACAATGATCAGAACGACTTAAAAGGTGCCTAATAGTCACTCCAACGTGACGGTCACCTCGTATAACCGATATGCATGGTGAAACTCCTAAAATCCGAGCAGATCGCTCCATGGTAAACATTGCCAAGTAACTGATATGCATCCGGAGCCATTTCACTCCAAGGTGAAACTCCTAAACACCGAGCAGTTTACTCCATGGTAAACATTACCAAGTAACTACTCGTAAAATATTTTGAAGGCCACAATCCTTGAGCAAAAAACGCGTAACACCGATTCAGCAGCACCACGACTACTAATAAAATTGCAATAACAGATAACATTAAGAGTGAGTCAGAATTTCATTGCCATGACGAAACAAAGGTACATGAGCATTGGTGGCTGAAACCATTACATCCAAAAAAGTTGCCTACAACAATTATACAAAAAATGATTTACAAAACAAAGAGAAAATTAAGTCTACTGTCATTCCTCCCCAGCAGCACCATCACCCTCCTCCTCTTCTTCCTCCCCTTCGTCACCCTGGCGGTCAGTCTCTTTGGGCGTGGGATCCCTGGCAGCAGTAGGTATGTCCTTGATGGGTACCAGGCAACCATTGAAAACATCCTTATCAGAATCCATGTTGTTTTGCTCTAGTAAACCATAAAGAAACACAACCTGGATGATAGCTTGGCTAAAAGCCTCCTTATGCAAATTCAACACATAGTCTTTTAGATCGTTGAGCTCTATCTCCAGCTGCGCTTTCTCGGACACTACTTCATCGTGCACTAAAGTGGCTTAAGAAAGGGATTGCTCGAGTTCTCAAACATCGGTCGAGAGCCTCTCGTTTGATTTTTTCACCCCCCTTCAGAATAGGCTCTCAGAGCATCCCTCTCTTGTTCCATTTTCTTTAAGTTCAATTTCGTAGTCCATAAGGCCTCACCTAGGGCAGTATTCGCCTCACGACTCTCCTTAAGAGACTGATTGGAAGCCGACAACTCTTCTTTTATCTTCGCCAACTCAGCTACACCGCCCTTCAACACATGGGCCCTGATGACTTTGGTTATAGCCAAGGAACGATTATACATCTCTAGACAAGTGTTCACCAAGTCTACAGTTGAGCATCCACTCAGGGTCTTCTTCTCAGCACTTGAAAGGGCAACGCTGGAGCCTTTGGCGAAGCTAAGTTTCGATCCAAACAGCGACTCCACCAGGCCCTTATCGGTCTCAGCCAAGTCTTTGCTAGACGAAGGAGCACTCGGCCGAGACCTCTTCGAGGAAGGCTGAGAGGAGGACTCTTTCTTCTCGTCCTTGGACTTATGTTTCCTCTTCTCAGAATCTGGAGGAGGAGGAGCTTGGTCAGGAAAGGGGGCGTGAGTCTCAGCTGTGCTCCTACCGACAACCTTTTCGGTGGCTACGCAATCTTCCTTTATCTTCTTCAGGCGATCAAGGTAGGCAGGTCCTCATTGAGCCATTACACCTGCCATACAATATATAAATTCAGCAGGGTTAAAAACTGAGACCACAACGGATTAATAAAAATGAAACATACCATATAAATCCACCCAGCGGTGCGAAGAAAGATAAAGCTTAAGAATGGAGCGGACTTTAAGTTTCCGAGGGAGCTGGTCCATTATTTCAAACATCCTCTTGTCGTCCTCGGTCACAGGAGACCTTGGCTAAGAAAGATAATAGACAGGATCCCGGGTTTAGTACAAAAGAAATTTGGGAGTGTCCCCATCAAAAAAATAATGCCTACCAGCAACAGTTATGACAATTTTGAAAAAAGAATCTTTAAAATATTTATAAGACGAGGAAAAAGGAGTGAAAAGAACGTTGTGAGATTGGCTAACCAATGAGACCCACTTGACAGGATAGGAGGGGCGGGTACTATAATATGAAAGAAACACATGGGGAGAAGGGCGGAGATGAAACATCTCGACAAGAAGTCGAAATGCCTGAAGTGACGCCCAAGAGTTAGGATGCAACTGCATGGGTGCCACATTTAGCGGGCCCAGAATACCTATTGTGAATTCGTCAAAAGGAAGGCGAATGTTGGAATCAATAAACATGCAGGGATAAATATAAAAGAAGTCATGACTATGACCTTCTCGGCCATGACACATATTATCTATGGGAGTACAGCGTTCAGCAAACAACTCCGAACTTGTTTGCCTGAAGTGAACATGGGTACTGCTACAGCATAGGTGGAAACCATAGACGACCACCTATACCTAGAAAACCGACCAATAACCAGAGAACTCGCCCACTCATATCCTTGGCGACGAAGCAAGTTACTCTCGACAATCTCAGATGGGAGCATGCCAGTGGCAGTAGGCTGCTCGAAAGCCTCTATACCATCATTACCAGACGCCTCCTCGGATATAAGAGGCGAATCTCCGGACACTCTTGACATTGCCCTAACGCTTGAAGAAGAACTGCCAGCAGACTTAGAGAAACCAGACAAGGACGACATCTTTACCTCTCGGAATGAACGCGCTACACCTAGCCACTACGATGTTTTCGGGTTGTCGGATATCGGAGAACAAAAGGATGACACGCAAAGCAACCTGTGGCCCCAACCTCTATTTATAGAGTAAACCTTCTACCAAGGAAAAGGTGAACAGTGCACAATCAACTTCCTACCGTCAGATCAAAAAAGGCACGCACCCCCAACAAGATACGTCATATCAAGGCAAAATTTCCCACCCAAAAATAAAAAAATAATATATATATATATATATATATAAAGAGAGGGGGAAGAAAAGGGAAGGATAAAAGATGTGCTATTAATCACGCCCACTATTCGGAACATCCGAAAAGTCACAACTTTGAACCTTCTCGCTCGTACCATCGCTCAAGCTTGTGGGGCAAGTGTACTATCCGACCTAGGGCGACCTCTTGCCGCCCTAAGATTGCCAGCCCATGGATTAAAGGAAAATGCCTAGAAGCTTCAGACCGAAAAGTATGCGGTCTACGAATAACTTGGTAATCAAAGCACACGCAACATCTGCCAAGTAGGCCTACAAAAAGCTGACATAACTTAAGTTTTAAGTCAAAGATGAACTCTATACATACAAGGGTAAACAAGGTCAAAGATACATAACTATTAAGCTAAAATACACATACCTCAAACTTACTTGAGTGTCGGAGTGTAATCACAGGTTCACCCCCACGTGGAGTAGGCGAACAGTAAATGGACTAAATGAATATAAAAGGCCCACACAGGATAGGCGACAAGAGACCAGAGCTAGCCTACTTGAGAAAGAGGCGAAGACCATTCAGTGATCTCAACCTTATCTGAAGTGCCGTTCAGATTTGTGTAAGAACATATATGTTGGCAAATTATTGGCGGGAAAATAAATGATGGGAGGAAGAAAGTGTGCATTAGGAATGTCACAGTATGTTGATAGTACCATTTAAATACTATGTATGTTTAATATGCAGAGGAAATTATGGTTTGCATGAGCCATTGTTAATTTAGGGAATTTCGATGTCTCATTCTTTCCAAAGCTGCTTATAAGTTCGTTTCTCATGAGTATATATTTGAAGCTCTGCAGAAAAATAAATTATAAACTTTTAATGTAAACTTAAATATTTAAATTAACTTGCGCTAGCTTTAACTGTTTTATGTATGATAGAGTATAAATTATATTTTTTTTGCTAGAGTTATCAAAGAACTAGACCGTTTCGGCAAGTTCAATCCCTTGAATCGGTCTAGAGTCCTGTTCGAATTTTCTTGAAAACTGGATTTCAGTGGAATTGGGATAGAATTGATTGAACTAAAATCATAAGTTTGAAAAGTTCACCCAGTTGATTTAAAATATATATATATATATTTTTAATAAAAGACTTGTTGTTGCCATTAGATTTTATTTGTTATTCTGGAACTTAAATATAATTTATTAGATTTACTTTCGACTTATTATATGTTATGTGTTATGATTTATGATATTTTAAGTGGAATTTAAATTGTAATTTATAAGTTTATGTGTATTATCCTTTTTTATTAATATCGGTTCATATATTGTATTATAATATTAAAAAGTTCAAACAATAATATTTTATTGAAATCAGTTTAATCTCAAGTAAATATTCAAATTTTGAAGTAATGCCTTCACCAGTTAATAATAGATTACAACATTGTTTTGCGATTTTTTTTAAGGTAAATAAAAACCTAAAGTTATTTTGTTGGTGTGGAATATGGTGGGTAAGGAACACAATATATTATAGTTTTATTGTTGAAATGAAGATGAAATTGTTGAAATGAAGATGAAATTAAAAAGAAATAAATTAAATAATATTAATATTTTTTTTCAAAATGTACTAGTCGACGGAAAGAAGATGTTGTTCATCTACAACGACGTCAAGAGCAATATTATGCAACTAATTACCTTATAAAACATTAATTAGAAATGGTAATGTGGATTGGATAATGTATTCTCCCACTCAATTAAAGAAGTATAAATCGGATTGAGTATTCTAATTTGTTAGGTCGCTTAGGCCTATCCAGCATAAACTTATACCAATAACGGGGTCAAGCTGATTAATTCGCATAATCTTTAATAAAAGTTAACTATATTTTAAAGTTATTAAAATGGAATAATAACAATAACCTTTTTGAAGTTAAGAATAATATGATTAACTATTATAATATTTAGTATTTTAAACAATATTTTTTTATATTTTTTTTACGAACGATTTAAATTTGATATATTTATTTAATGTAGATATTAAATTTATATTTATTCAATTTATTTAAATATTATTGTCAATGATAGGTTGGGGAATATGATAATCGTAATTCTCTATGGAAAATTAGGATTTTTTTTATCTTGAGCCCTTTCATGTTTACATTTATCTTGGTGGGTGTATGGTGATCTTACTTGGCTGATTGCATTTGTTCACATTCTATTCTTCTTGTGGTGGACTATAGTTTCTTCTTCTGGTTTGTTATTTTCTACATAATGTGCGTGTAGTTCGTGGGGTTCCTAATCTCTTGGGGTTGCCTCAATGATTAAGATATGAAACAAATCGGGCAAACTTCTTTCGCAACTATTGTGCACAAAAGATGTTTATTCAAACTCTAAATAACGCTTGTGATATTCCTCTATCTCAATTTTCCTCTCTTAACTCAAAGGAGATATTATTTATGTCCACATCTCAAAAAAAAAATGTATATAGGCTTAAAGTGTGTAAGAATCAATTGCATGGTAAGATAGTGTTTGCCAAAAGAGATAAGCCTCTAACGCACTTAAATGTGTGCAGGAAGCTGGACCTTGCTTAAAAAACTTTGTTCTTCAAGGCGATTCCTTTTAGCAATGTATAACCATGTGATGAAATGAAAATATGAAAAAAAAATAAAAAAAAACATGAGAATGAAAATATTATCTTCATTTTTCTATTGGAACAAAAGTAAAAAGTTGAATATATAAGAAGTTTACCCATTCTAGGTCTAGCTAGAGAGAGAGAAAATAAATAAAAATATTACACTCTGATTTTGTCATAAAGACAAAATTATAGAATTGGTGACAATTTGAGTTTGTCATGAAAACAAAATAACATAATTATAAGTCTCGTATCCATAACTTCTGAAATCCCCCGCAAGCTAGGTAACAAATATTCACGAGACAAACAAATATTCTTGAAATATTAAAGATTTAAAGGCTTTGATATAAATGTCAGCCAATTTCTCTATGGTAGACATGGGAAGTAGATGGATTAAACCCCCTCTTTCAATTTTCTTTTTTAAAAATGTTACAAACCATTTCTATGTGATTCGTACACTCGTGAAACACTAGATTTGCTTTAATGTATCTTGTTGAGTCATTATCACAACATAAAAGAGATGATTTCTCAAAAGGGACTTTGAAATCTTGAAGAAGATAAACTAGGCATTGAATTTCACATGTAATAGTGGTCATTGCCCTGTATTCAACTTCACAGGAACTTTTTGATATTGTTCATTGCTTTTTTGATTTTCAATATATAAGGGAATTCCCAAGATTCACACTAAAACCAATCACTGATTGCCTTGAATCATTGCAGGTCCCCCAATCACTATTACAAAAGGCTTTTAGATAGACAGAAGTGCTGGAAGAATTCTAATTGCTGCATTATAATGAGCAATTGTAGACTTATTAAGAAACTAAGGAAGTTGTTGAACAGAAAAGATTATGTCAGGTCGAGTATTAGTGAGATACATAAGCCTTCCAATCATTGTTTGTGTGTATCCCTTCACCACTAGCCTTACTTTATACCTTTCAACAATCCCATCATCCTTATATTTTGTTTTGAATACCCATTTACAACCCATGACAATTTTGTTCTTGGACAGAAGAGCAACCTCTCATGTTTGATTTGACTCCAAAGCATATATCTCACATTGTACAGATTTCTCCAACAGTCATGTTTCATAGCTTTAGAATAAGTGTTTGACTCATCATATGAAGAAAGAGACATAACAAAATATTTACAAGGTGATAATTTATTATAAGATAAAACAAAATCCAAAGGATATTTAACTCTAGAAGATGTATTGGAAACATTCAGATTACAATGATAATCCTTTAGATACTCAAGTGGACTTTTTGCTCTGGTACTCATTCAAATTGACTGTGTTATTTCATGATTTTCATTGAGGTTTTGGTCTCTATGGGAACAAACTTTTTCTAGAGCCTGAATGTCTGATTCATGGTCATTATCAACATTATCACACGGTGCAAAAATGACTTGTGATGACTAACTCAAAACACGTTGATTTTCTGATTCATGGTCATTATTGCTGTTATTTTAACATAATCACAGGGTAGAAAAATGACTTGTAATTGTTGACTCAAAAAATGGTTGATCTTCTGTAAAAGGAATTTGATCGTGAATGCTTGGACTATAAATTTCGTTTCTAGTATCCTAAACCTTTTGATATGGAAAAACATGTTCATAGAAGACAACATCCCTAGACACAAATTTTTCTTGATTGAATATTCAAAACAGTATATCCTTTTGTTCCCCTGTTAAATCCAATAAAAATACATTTCGATGCCTTTGGATCAAATTTACTTCTATTTGTTGACAAAGTGCTTGCATAACATAACGATCCAGACACCTTTAATTGATTAAAATTTGGTGCAGTTTTGTAAAGTATTTCATGAGGAGAAAAATAATTTTAAACAGGTGTTGGAAGCATGTTTATAATATGCCCAACATGTATCACAAAATATGACCAATAAATATTGGGTAAATAAGATTGTATCATGAGAGTTCTTGCTACATTTAATAAATGACCATGTTTCCTTTAAACAATACTATTTTGTTGTGGAGTATTGACACATGAAGTTTGATGTATTATTCCTTTGTTGATAAAAAAATTAATCATGAAAAATTCAGTCACATTATCACCTTTTATTATTTTTATTGCGGTTTCAATTTGTGTTTGAATAAAAAGAACAAAATTTTCCAAAGTCTTAACAACTTAAGATTTTTGTTTTAAAGGAAAAATCCACGTGTACCTTGAATAATCATCAACTATGGTCAAGAAATATTTATGACCCTGAATTGATGATATTGAGTATGGTCCCAGAGATCAACATGAATCAAATCAAAACATTTTTTAGATTTAGATGCACTAAGAGGAAAGAGAAGTCTTTTTAGCTTTGCAAAATGACAAACATCACAAACAAAAAGATTTGTTATATTTAACAAAAGGAAATGTATTTTTGATAACATCAATGGATTTGTTTGAAGCATGCCCTAATCGAAATGCTAAAAGCTTTCTAGATCACTAGTAGTAAAATTGACATTATTGGTGATATGTGAAGATTTGATAAGTTTGATTTGAAGTTTTTGATAAAAAGGGACCCTGAGTATATAAAGTCTATCTTGCATCTCAGTTGAATCAATTATTTTCAAAGAGTTATTGTTCTCAGTGTGACATCCACTAGAGCCAAACGTAATCACAGAAGATAAATTATCAACCAATTTTGCTACTGGAAAAAGATTAAAAGCGAAATTAGGAATATACAACACTATCTATGACGTGATTTTGATTGAAAAAAACACTTCCAGAATAATTGGGAATGACTTGATTTCTATTAGATAATTTGACACTGATAGGATTAATTTGATAATATGAAATGAAATGAATAAAGGGTGAACAAATGTAGTCAATAATACCACTATTAAGAATTCAAGAACTAAAAGAGGAAAGAAATTTGTTATCAATGTATGTTGTCATGTTGGAAGGAATAATAGCGATTTAATTAGAAGCATGTTCACTAGATTTAGACGGTTGTAAAAGGGCTAACAATGTTTGATATTGCTCAAGAGTAAAACCAATTTGTTGAGAATATACTTTTAACTTTAAACCTTTATAATTCTACTGATTATTATTGTAATCTACTTTTTGATTTTTAAAACTTAAACTGAGGTGGAAAATCATATGTTTTCTATAACATGTATCAATCATATGTCCTGTCTTTCCACAATGACTGTAGACTTTAGAAGTATATCAATCATCTTCTACTAGTATTAGTCATTGTCTTGGACTGATCACCAAAAATTTGTTTCTCTTGTGTACCGAGAGAACAAATTATATTCAAGGATGACAAGGAGTCTCGTGAGAGATCAACAATTTCAGCCATGAGTAAATATAACAACCAGAGCTCTGAATCAGTGCTCGGATACCATATTATGAAATGGAAAGATGATAAACAATGAAAAAATACAAATACAAGAGAATGAAGAAATGATCTCTGCTTTTCTATTAAGAACAAAAGTAAATAGCTGAATATATACAAGAAGTATACCCATTCTAGGTATATATCTAAAGAGAGAGAAAAGAAATAAAAATATTGTACTCTGATTTTATCATAAAGACAAAATAACATAATTGATCTTAGCTTCATTCTATAAATCTTACAACCATATCTTTTAAAAGAATTTTTATCCATACATAAAATCAGCATTACATATTGATTTACATCCTTATGAAAAATCAATATTATATATTGATTTGTACATATTAATTTGCATCTAAAGGTATTATATACAAATTTAATTAGTATATAAATCCATATCTAATACCAATGTTTACATTATTATTATTATTAATATTATTAACATTATTATTATTATTATTAAAATTATCAATATTATTATTAATAATATTATTAATATATTATTATTATCATTACTATTAACATTATTGTTATTATTATTAACAATAATAATATTAATATTATTATTATTGATATTATAATTATTATTAACGTCTATATCATTATTATTAATGTAAATAATAATAATAATAATATTATTATTATTAATATTATTATTATTATTAGTTTTGATATTATGATTATTAATATTAAAAATAATTATAATAATAATAATAATAATAATATTGATAATGTTATTATTAATGTTGATATTATTATGAATGTTAATATTATTACAATTATTATTAATGTTGGTATTATTATAATATTAATATTAATATTTGTAATAATAATAATATTATTATTATTAATGTCAATATTGTTATTATTATTTTTAATTACAAAAATTATAATCATAATAATTACAACAATAATAATTATAATAAAAATATTAATAATCATGTTATGACAGTAAGGTTTATATATAGTAGCAAGCCGAAGTCTATTGTATTTGAATCTACCTACTTATTAGTAGGAATTTTTCAAAATTGGTCATTTATTTCTAATATTTCATTATAGTTAAGTTGTACTTCAAAATATGTGATACTACTTTTGAACTCGTCTTATGTGTATGAGCCTTATCCCGAGTGTCTATCTTCAAGACGATTTTAAAATGTTTTTAGAGAATATAGATAAAGGTTTTTAAAAAAAATTAATATCAATTATGTAATTTTGTTTTTATAATAGAATTAAATTATCATCAATTCTGTTTATTTGTTTTTATGACATATTATCATATTGTAATCATTTTAATTTATTTTTTTATTTAACTATATTTAGAATAAATATAATACTTTTATATATATATATATATATATATATATATATATTCAATTCTCTATTTTAGATCAAATATAAAATAATATAAAGATTATTTTCATTCTCCTATATTATGTTTAATTTTATTTATTTTTGTTCATTGTTTTTTTACTATAAATGTTAAATAAATGTTATGTCTGAAAAACAACTCTAAACTAATAAAATTAATTAAAAAGACCAAAGTCCCATGAATTACATAAAACATAATTATATAGGCTTAGGGAGAATAATAGTGAAAAGCAGAAAATAGTAGAAACACAACATTAGAAACTAAGTGTTGTGCAACACAAACACTTATTCAGTAGCTATATTGGATAAGAAATGTAATGGTGTTTGGAAGGCAACGTACGAAAGCTAAGGAATGTAAGCAACAGGGTTCAACCTAGGAGTAACCAAAGCAGCAAGAGGAACCTTTTTCTGCAAGGCAAGGCCAAAGGACTCGTCCATGTTCAAGTCCCCCACTTGGTGTGGCAGCTTCCAATCAAAGGAATGCACCAAGGTGCCCAAAATGTACTGCACCAACACAATCCCCATTCTGGTCCCGGCGCAGATCCTTCGCCCAGCGCCAAAGGGTATGAGCTCGAAGTCATTCCCACGTGGCTCGATCCTTGTGTTCTTCCCACTCAAGAACCTCTCTGGCCTAAACTCCAAGGGGCTGTCCCACACTTGGGGGTCTCTCCCTATGGCCCAGATGTTGACGCTCAAGCGAGTGTTCTCGGGGATGTAAAAGCCGTTAACTTGGCATGGTTGGTTGGAGATTCGAGGGAGGTTCAGAGGGGTTGAAGGGTGCTTTCTGTAGGTCTCTTTGCATATGGCTTGGAAGTAAGGAAGGTTTGGGATGTCAGATTCTTTCAGCCGACGCTCCCTGCCTATCACTTTGTCCATTTCCTCCTGAGCCTTCTTCATGATGCTCGGCTTCTTCACCATCTCTGCTAAGGACCACTCTATGATGCTTGAAGATGTGTCGGTTCCTGCTGTGAATAGGTTCTGTTTCACACCAACATATCGTGAAGCTTCTGTTCATAAATTACTATTCACATGATTTCAAACTTTTTTCCAATTTTGTATCAGTTACCCATTTCTTTTTTATTAAAAAATTTAAACTGTACATAAATTCCCTCTTTAAAAAAGTGAAGTTGCAATCAATTATTCACACCGACAAACTATACGTAATGAGACAAAATTTCAGATGCATTAATTACTCATCAATTATGATTCGTACGACTAATCCATCCAATATATATATATATATATATATAATAGACGGGAAGTGCTTTATTTTTGGAAAGTTATAACTAAAAGGAGAACTAATAGTTCTTTCTAATGCACTCTTAGTCTTTAATTTATGAAGATAGATTTGAATTATTAGGGTGTTGAGAGAGAGAGAGTGATGGTTACCAAAAGCAAAGCCTTGATGTGGACAAGTGAGAGTTTGTGTTCCTGAGGTTGGTCTTCTTGAGCATAATGAGCCATGACCATGTCCAAGAAATCAGGCTTATCCTTCCTCTTGTGCTTAGAAGCGAGATGGTCTTGAATCATGTTTGTCAATAAGACATCAAACTTCTTGTGCAACTGCTTCATCCCACGCTCTATGCCTTGCAAGTCCAACTTGGCCAAGAAGGGAATGAAATCACCGATGTTGAAGTAGCCTGCAACAGTCATGAGCTCCACCACCATGTCCTTGAACTGGTTGGACTCGGAACCCTTGGTCTCGAAGACTCGACGACTGAGTATAACTTGGCCTATCATGTTGGCCATAGAGTAGGTCAAGATTTCAGGGACCACGACAGCTTCACCCCTCTTGCTACACTCGTACATGGTACCAAGCATCTGCCCCATCTCTTCCTCTCGAACCTTGCTCCACTCCTCCAGAGCCTTTCCTCCAAGCATGTGCAGGTTGCTTAGTTTCCTCAGCAACTTCCACCTCGATCCGTAATCAGCAAACACCATATCCTGTCAACAACCATCAATACATCAACATTTTCCTAAGGAATTTCATTTCATTTCCTAAACTATTTTAAAAGGATGTTTGGATAATTCTTTTATAACTTTCTTTTTAAAATATAAAGACGAAAAGTAAAATGATTTTTTTAAGTTAAAAAATATATTAAATCAATTTTAACTTTTTAAAAAATTCATTTTAAAAATTTTGGAGAAAGGTTTGTTCACACATTTAATTGTATCAAAGCTGTCAATCAATTTTTAATTAATTTGAAAATTAACCGATTTTTTTTAATGAATAATGGTTTAAAATTGTACTTTGTAAAATAAAAACAAGAGAACTCGTAACCTTATATTTAAAATAGTCATCTGAGATTTAATACAAAAGTAACTTCCATTAACATACCTTTTCTCAAATTACGTCCAAATTTCGACTTCTTTAAAATTTTAAACAAACATTCGTTTTTGAAAATATTACATCTCACCAATTTTTACATCGCGCATCTTTTTTTCTAAGTTTAAAAAATATTATACTTGCACACCTTGGTAATATGAGAGATTACTATAATATATAGTAAAAGAAAAAGCAAGAGATATAAATATAATTTTCAAAAAAATGTTATAAATTATCATTATAATTTACTCTTAAATAACTTTTAATAGGATACTGTACGTGTGATTAAATGCTCTTATTCATAAATATTAGTAAGTGTACTAACTGAGAAACTCACTCCAGTGTGTACATATTAAAAAGAAAATTGAGGAGAGAGGAATTAATTATATATAGCATACAATTTAACCCACTTTTTGTAGAATCCACAAAATATTCTTTTATACAAACAAACAAATCAGAATCTACCTCTAAATACATAATTAAGCTTAAATAATTGTTTTATATATTTGTATCATCGACAAGGGTCAAGTTTACTTTTATTAATTAAAAAAAATAGCTTCCTAATTTAAAAACTACTTGCTTATAACAAATTAGAAAGCAAAATTGAACTATTTTCACGGTTTTGAATTATAGAAGAGCAGAAAAATCACTTTTAAAACTGAATCGATCCAAGAGCAAAACTTATTCCAAATATAGCAAGAAGAAAAAAACAAAGACACAGAAGCATGTATCTCAACTACTTTATTTTTCCTTTTTAAGTGAAAAGATGTCGTCATAATTTTATTATTTTAGTTAACACTTTTGTATTATGGTTTATTCATTTTAAAATGAAACATGTTTATAAACCTTCACAGTTTATAAACCTTATACATGATGGTTCATAAATCACCCTTATAAAAAAGTTATTTTTTCACATTTAAGTAAGCAAAAGATGTTTAGTAAAAAAGACAAAGATGTATCCATAAAATTTCAGAAACCTGTGCATCATAAGCCAAGTGTGTTGCACCAGCATTTGGAGGGCGATTGGAGAAGTTTTGGTCAAGGGTTTTGAGAAAGGCACGAGCAGCAGCAGGAGTAGAAGCCACAACCATGTTGTTTGTACCCATTTTTAGGTACATAACGGATCCATATTTCTTTGCCATATTTGCCAATGTCACATGGGGCATGCTTCCCATCAGAGGAAGTGCACCCACCACAGGCCACCCTCTTGGCCCCGGTGGCAGCTTCCGACCACGGCGTTTGAAGACTGTGCGAATGGACAAAAGGGTCACAAAGAAGATCAAAATTGACGCAGCGATTTCCTTCACAAGGAACAAGGTGTCCATGGTGAACACTAAAATCTTACTAACTGCCTATGAATCAAGTGTGGTGAATTTGATAACTCGGGACAGATATATACATAACATCCATGATGATGTGTGGTATCGTGTGGAGTTTGGCAAGGCACGTTGCCACCAACATTTGCTAAATAATGATAAGAAGAATAGTTGGTTTCTTTGTTCTATATCTGTGAAAATTCAATTAGGTTTATTTGAAATTTAGAAAATGGTGAATCTGAAAATAAAATGCAGGGTGTGAATCAATGTAGTAGTTTAGATTTTTCTTGTAATAAAAACTTTTAGTTAAAATTAAAATTTTTTTAACCTTGCTATTATTTTACTATTTTTCTTACAACTGCTTAGAGATGGTAAATATGCATACTTATTTTACACACATTTTCTGTTATTTAACCGTCATTTGATATTCATAATTTGCTAACTGGTTTATGTGATTGACCTTAGAGGTGACTTTTAGAACACCAAAAACAATAATTTTCAGTAATATAACAATAAGTTAATAAAATGGATTCTTTTCGTAATAGATGTATATTATTGTTTACCATTTTGGAAGAGATATATTATATATGAAATTTATTCACAAGATGCTATTCCTACTTTTATTTCACATTATTTATCTTGTTTTATACTTTTGTCTTCCTTTGTTATTTCTTTATTAATTATAAAAAAGATTCTAAGAATTTATTACATATGCAAGAACAATTTCTCTCCTCGAGGGGTCCTCAATAAAATAATGATAATTTATAGAAAATATATGAATATAGTTTTGGATCTTCTAAGAGTACAGTTTCCCATTAGACACTCAGAATTCAATAAGATTAAGATGGAATAATTTCTCAATATTTTGAATAAAATTAAGATGAAATAATTTCTCAATAATTTGGTGAGTAGTGCATGAATTAGAAGATTGACGATAAATCTTTATGAATATGGAAAGTGAGTGACTGATGAATCTAAGAGAGTAGGTTATGAACTCACATGTGTGCAACCAAACCTTCCATGTTCAACCTAACGTCGAAGAGAGAGAATGCAGCTACCTACCATTCTTTGTGTGAAAATATAAAATATCGGAGAGTCCTAAATCCATATCAGTGTCAGAAAATTTTGATTCTGGTTCTTAGTTTCTTACTTTAAAATATGTTTCTAAAAATATTGTAAATTATTTTACGATTATTTTCCAATCATATTCTGATAATTATTTGTAAATAAAGTTCTTTAAAAATAATTGCACATATTTTCTCATTCTATTTTTTTCCCCTTCGTAGTGTACTTTGAGTTATGATTATGAATCATCCTCTACTAAGTATTTGGCACATGCTTTTAAGAAGTAGAAATGTGTTCTGAACAAACTTTCAAACATGCTTAATCACATTTAGACAGTTATTTGTAACGCAAGTCTTTTAAAAAATAAAAGATAAAAAATAAAAAAGAAGTCGAATATATTTCCTCATTCTCTTCTGTCTTTTCCTTCAAAGTACTTAGGATATTATTATGAATCATTCCTCTAGTCAAGTATTTAGCACATGCTTTTAAATGTGTTCATAAAAAAATTTAAATATATGGTTAAATTGATAATTGAAATTTGTGAAGTTTTTAATGATAAGCAAAATATATATATATATATATATATATATATATATATATATATATATATATATATATATATATATCAGGGGTGACTCAAGGTCCAAGTAAGTAAAATAACCTCTTTAGGTTTCAAGGTCTCAAAGGCCTCAAAAAAATTTAATATGCTTTAAGCCTCAAAGCCACAAAGACCCCAAAAAAATTTAATATGCTTTAGGTTTTAAGGTCTCTAAAAAATTTAATACTCACATATTATTATAAAATAAAAAATATTTAATTTTAAAATTATACTAACAAAATTTTAATTAAAAATTTAAATATTTTAACTGACTTTAAGTTTACATTAGTGCTATA
>Ga0099825_1004528_pt1 | contig 18175 bp, 6 predicted proteins | sample SiratroredBW_FD_76838 | JGI IMG/M metagenome (GOLD analysis project Ga0099825, IMG submission 76838) | Root nodule microbial communities of legume samples collected from California, USA - Siratro red BW | ecosystem: Host-associated > Plants > Roots > Nodule | place: USA: California | collected...
AATTTTTGAATAATTAAAATTTTTTTTCATACAAAACAAGATAAAAAAATTAAAAAAAACAAAAAAAAAAAAAGAAAAAAAAAAAAAAAAAAAAAAAAAAAAACTCAACCATGAAAGATTCCTGGACTAGATTCATCAGGGACCCTAAGGCATGACTCGTTCTCACAATAATAAGGTGCCATCAACAAATGGGACAGAACATAATCTTCATGCATTGTTAAGAAAATGAGGCAAATAAGGAAGTCAAAACTATAGTTAGTTTAATCTCCTCCCCACCAACACTAAAACAAGGGAACAAGGTTAACTGTAATATATATTTGAAAAGAATTGCAAATTCTCATGAAAATGTTAATCTCTATGTAAAGCATCTTCAAGATCCAGTTCCACCCCTATGCGATTTTTTAAAACGGTAGTAGCATGTAAAGGTGTTTTGCACTTGCACTGGAGCTCCTTGAATCTCTCAATGTCAAAATTATGCCTCTTGCAAAGTTTCCTCTGCCTTGAAAGAAAAAGCCTCTTCATCAAGTCTTGGTAAGTAGGGTCTCTTGAAGTGAACAAAAAGTATGCATAGCCTATGACCAACCCTGTGGTTGTGGTAAAAAATGCAATTGGTTCCATTACATCCCATGAAAATTCCCAGAATGTTAGCCGGAAGAAGAGGCTCACGGTCACTATGCTGAATCCTAGTCCAGACCAGAGGATGCGCCGCACCTGTTTATGTGCCAACACATCAATTTCCTCTTTCTTCTCCTGCAGAATCTTCAACTCCTCCCTTATAGGATCGTTGTCAGCAGTCAGTGCCAGTGGAACGGCTCTGCGAACCAGATCTACCACCTGAAGCACAGAACAGCATAAACATAATCAGTGAATTTAGAAACCTTTCCACACTACTATGACAGAATTGAATTGCATATCACTTTCTAATGTCTTTTTCAAAACAGTTTTCTGAAGTTTAGACAAACATACTGCTAAGATTCTACAGACAGTTTGTACCAGACCAAACAGACCATACAGAACTTAAGGAATCACAAATTATTTTCTACTGTTGTTTAGGTTCTGTCGTGGTTTTAGTTTGATGCATAGTAGCAGTTCAAATGAAAATAGTCCTGCACTGAAGTAGGTTTAGGCACGATAGTCCATGACAAACAGCTTGAAACACAACTGATTAGCTATACCTAACAATATTGGAATTTTTCATGAATACCACTCCCTATTATGTTTCGTTAGTGAATGCATCAGCCCCAAACCAGTAAAATTGTTCAAATGAATAATCTATGTCTTGGAACCTTTTGCATAACTAGCACATTAGAAGACTAAACTAAAATATTACAATCTTGTACGGCTGCACATGTCTATTTCGCCATTTATGATCTTCTAAGATGAAATAAACCTATGTAGTGACATAATAAGTTAACAAATTTACAGGGCGAGAAGAAAAAGAAAATCATAGTGATGTTAATATTCCGCAACTGAAAACAAGATTCCAGAATCTAGATATCTATATCAAGACAGGACAAGCATAATGAAAAGAGAGGTTGGATCTAAATCGATGATGTCATTGAGAGGATGCAATAAAATAATTTGGACCTGTAGTGTTCTTGAGAGCCAATGTTCTTAAAGTTTCTAAACTCAGTTTATTCTCTCTATTTCACAAAAAACCGGTAACTGAATCAGACTTGATCTAACTCAACTACCTAAAACTACAATGAAAGAGAAAGCAGGCAACACAAAGCATAAAACTACGAGAATCTACATTTGAATCAGTAATTGATAGATGAAAAAAAAAAAAAAATCACTCCCATCCACCATTGAGTTAAGCCAAAGGTTGAATCATGAGATTATTTCAGCTTGAATACCAAGAGTGCTAAAGTGTATATGCAGGATAAACTGAAGATTCACTAACAAAAACCCAAGAGTAACCTACATGCTAAAAGGGTGGACAATACAAGTAAAAATCCATTCAATTTTTTTCCTTTACACATACATATAATATTTCCCTGTGAAAAGAGATGTGTAATACATGGGTCAGGGAGGACCCTCCCACACTAAAAAGCAGGAAGAAAAGAAAAAAAAAAAAAAAGGCAAGAATTGACATCTCTTGCACCTATGGTGGTAAGTAAATATACTGTTATACACTTAGATCCGGCCAAGCTTTTCGTGAGCCCCACAAACACAAATTGTGTTCTTATGCCAGCATAAACATAAGCAATTCAAATCAGTCACAATATCTCACCTTATCAGGATGCAAATACACTTTGTCCCGGAAGAGGAGAACAACCCCAGCCTCATCAAGAACCCTAGCAAATGCTGCAGCCTCCTCAGGACTCCTGGCAATCCCCATGCTCTCACAGGCCTCAAGAAGCTCAGAATAGCTAATAACTTCCTTTCCTTCCATACCAAGTTTCGTCTTGAGGGACTCCACGTTCACCAACCTCATAAGCTTCTTGGCTTCTGAGAATGATATAGAATCTTCTCTTTCATTACCATTGCCGAAACCACCACCACCCCCAGTTGAAGTTGATACACCCCTCTTTATTTGATTCAACAGAAAAGACAAAGGTGTCATCCCACCACCCCTTCTCCCACCACACATCACTTTCACCACACCCCTCAAACCCAACAAAGGAGTACCAAAAGGATGATGCTTTTCCCCATAACCATGGCTAACACTTCCAATCGCAGACACCCTTTGCCTCAGAAAACCGCCACCTGCACACCGCCGCCACATACCCCACATTTTTCCAGAACCCAGATAAAAAAAATCCAAACTTTATGAGAAAAACACCAGCATCACAAAAACTCGACACTGCCCAGTAAAGTTAACACCGTGAAAAATCAACGACCGTCATCTCCCTTCTCATCTGAAACATTCAAAACATATTGGTCCCAAAATCGGTGCTCAAAAGTAGCAACTTCTAGAAAAGGACCGGCCTACAAGGATACTATATTATAAAATCCTCACAAAGAGAAAAAGAATCTTTGTGTGTGCATACAAATACTTTGAGAGAGAGAAAGGAAAGAAAGAAAACTAATCCGAGAAGGCAAGTGAAAGAGCAGATGATGACGGAGTTGTCACATATGAATAGCCGTTACTTTTTGCTGTGAATCGACATCGTCGTCAACAACTATGGCTAACGGTTATTAACGGCGAAATTCGTAAGGGTAGGGTTGATGAGTCAGAGGGAGTTGTGTGGGTCCCACGAATTAGGATTGACATTCACGCACACGCCATACACTCGCTTCACCCTTGTCGGACTTCAATGTCTCCGTGTTGTGTCCATTGCATGGCTTTACAGTTACTTACAGTTGTTGACGTTAGATTAATCTAACGGTAGCGGTTAAACGCTAACAAAATTCATTTTTATGACAAAATCATGAGTTATAAAGTCTTTTTCTACTTCATAATTTTTGTGGTTTGATTTCAATAAATTTAAGTTATAAGAATTCAAAATTTGAAATGATTCTATCCAGATGTAACGTTTTATCCGTTGGATACAAAAGGTGCATGTTTTATATTAAAAGATATAGAATATTTAAAATTTAAATATGTGTTTTATAGTAAAATATATAAGTATTAGTATATTAAAAAGTAATTATGTTTAATATGGTTAAATACGAACAACCTTTACTAGAAAATAAATAAGTTTTAAAAATTAAGTAAATAAAAATTTGAAATAAAATTATAAATCTTTTAGATAGTTATTAATAGTGTCTGGCGATGTTGACCATTTACCAATGAAGTTTGAAATATTTTTTTTCAAAGTTTGAAACACATAGTACCTAACTAATGAAAACGTGTCTTTCTTATTGGTACCATTCAACTATTAGCATTACTTACACACTTTTTTAATATATCTTAAAAAGGTTTTTCCATAATTAGAAGATTACGAATCTATAAAGTAACTTTTAATTATAATCTTTTTTTCTTAAAATAAAGTATATATCTATTTATTTTTTATTAAATTACTCGTAACTTTTACAATTAATTTATTATTGTCACTCATGTTTATAATAAATAAAGAATGTTGTGGAAATATAAGGAAAAATTCTCTAAAAAAAGAACATTAAATTTAAATACGTGAATGAGAAAATTTTACATAAGTGAAAGAATTCGCAAATGTATGAGACTATTCAATGATTTAACACAATAAAGAAGAAGTAAAAGACATGCAAATCACGTTTATGAAGATCATCAACTGTTTTACATAACAAGTGGTGCTTCTATTTAGACTGAGTTAAACCATTATGAGTTGCAGGTTGATCTTAGTTTATTTACATATCAGAGATTGATTAATCATTGCTATTTTTTTTTTCTATTTATTGAACGTGTTATGTATAAAAATACTTTTATTTTCTTGAACAGACAACACCAAATTTAGCACATGTTTCAAAAAAATGTAAGATTTGTTGTGTTATAATATATACATTGTTTGTCAGAAACTTGGGAACGTTTTTAGACAATTTTACATATTTAAAAATGAATTTGAATCCTGTATAAGACCATGCATCTTGAACATTGCTTTTTAATTTGATAAGACTTCTCATATTCCATCATCTGAGATAATTGTAAAGGTTATATACATTTTGATGTTGATAGTTTAATCTAAGATTGTCTCTTGTTGTGTTTAACACACTTCTATCAAAGCATTTTTAAAACTTAAAAAGTTAAATCTAAATAAACATTACTAAAACTCTTCAATAGAAATATTTCTAAAATAACAATATAATAAAATAAGACTCAAAATAATTTAAAACTTCATTGAAATTGTGTCTGCATAAAAAGACTTTCCAGTAGAGAGCTGAATGTGACAGATTGTCTTTCACAATCTGCTTATGGCAAAGGGCTCTCAAGTCATAAAAGTGGTGGACCTATCTTTGAGGCAATGGTCCTCACTGGTCAATTTTCTAATTAATTTATGTATCAAAAAATATATATTTATATCTGCAATATATCAGAATTAAATTAAAAAAATAACCATTTTTTATTTTATTATATATATATATATATATATAATTAAATAGAGTTAAATATAATTTTGGTTTATTTTTCTTTTCAGTTTTAATGTTTTATTTAGAAAGTTCAAAATTTTAGTCCAATTTTCAGTTTTATTTATATTTATTTGTTACATTTAATTAATTAATCTATTTTAGTATTACCTTAAATAAACATGTTAAATCTAAAATTGAATTAAATCTAGTTTAACGTTTAAAATTTTAAATTCATAAATTGGAAAAAAATAAGTTATTGCATATTGTGAACTTAAATATACATCACAAACTCATGATTAGTAGTCAAACCAAATCTGAATCAAAACTTTTGTTATTTAATTAAAGGAGTTACTAAAATTTAATTTGAATTTAGATATGCATGTATGAAGAAAAGTTGAAACATGGATACGAACAAGGAATGTGGAGCCATGTCAATATAATGCATATGTTTAAATTTTGACAGGGGACAGCAGAAACAGTTGTCACAGATTCAGATCTTGTTAATATTTATTTCCATATAATTTTCTAGAAAATATTCTTTCGATATCATCAATTTTATCTACATTCATTTGACAATTGTTATTCACAATAAAACATTATATTAAAATAATAAAGATAAATGAAATTTTATAATAAAATAATAATTTATGAAATTGTAAATGCAAGAGAAAAGCGACAGTGTTAAAATATTATCACTCAATTTTTTAATGATAATATTGAAATAAATAAATAAATATTACAAAACTGAATTCCTATTAAAATTCAATTCAAATATTTTACTTTAGAATTAATAATAGCAAAATAATTGTTAACAATTAATAAATAAATTTGATATTTAATTTATTCGTGAAAATATTATTTTAATAAATAAGAACTCGTATACAAAGTCTTGTATTTTACGATTTTTTTTTCATTTTCAGTTGTTTTTTTTATAAAAATAAGTTTTTATAAAGTTAGATTTTCGGAACATAATCTGAAATATCAGAAAAAATAAAAAATAAGTTGTTATGAATATGAAAAATTGTAATTTATGATTATTTTCTTAACGGTTTTATTTCCTTTCAATTTAAGATACATTCTCTTTCATATATGAAAACTGACATTTTTGTTACATCCAAAGGAAAGAGTTTTCTGAAAAAAAAAATTCCGTAAATTTTATAAAAAAATGATATCATTTATAACTTTTATAACAATAATAAATAATTAACTATGGATATCTAGTTGATTATTGAAATAATTTTTATAGATATCTTTGAAACACTCAGAACACAGAGTGATTTATTCTTTATCAACTCAAGTGAAATTACCAACAACCCAAACAGTTTCACATGTGAAACAAATAAACAATTTGGTTTTGGTCGGAAAGCAAATCCACACTCAGATTTCTAAATAAAAAGTTTAACTCAACAATGCTTTTTTGTGCACTCGTGTTGGATTTCATTTTTAATGCTTATTTTTATTCATATTCTTTCTATTCATGTTTAAACTCCATTACAAATTGACTTTGACTCTGTTTGGATTCTTGTTTAGAGTGTTTCAAACTTATATAGAAGGATCAATTTAGTCACTGAATTGGATTTCTTGAAAGTGTACGAGACTTTCAATTTAGTCATAAAATTTAAATAAATTAAAAAATGTGAAAAACAGAAATCACCTATAAAATAGATCTCTTTTATTCACTAATAAATTGAAGGACTAGGAAAAATAAGTATATACTTTAAACAATTGCAAGGATCATTGGGCCTTAAACTTAACTCGAAATAGTAAATTTATGAATGCTTCTTTCTGCACCTTCATGTTTTTCTTCCTTCCTGCACCCATTATTTCAGAAATACTAAAATATCCTTTTAAAATTTACATTTCAAATTATACACTTTAAAATATAATTTCTTATATTATAGATTATGTAATTCATTTATATTCTAGATTATTTAGAATATAATTCTTATATTCTGAATCCTAAAATACAAGCAATTCGAAATACAAGAAGGTGAAAAAGAATATAACTGAGAAGATGAAGAAAATGAAGATAAAATGGTATTTTTACTTTTTCTAGGAAAGTTCTAAATTTATTTGTCATGTAAGTACGTCACAAAATTGAATATATTGTGCCTGAAATCAAGTTTCCATAAAAGTCTGCAAAATGAAAAACTTCTCCGAAATTAAGTTTGTCATCTTGAAACCCAAACAAGCACTTTACCCTTTTCTAAAAGGACCATTATGGGAAATTTATAAGTATTTCGATCTTCGCCTTTCAAAGAGGCAGTTGCTTCCTGCACCTTTCAAAGCTAGTCACAAGATTTAATTGATTTCTCAAAGTAGGTGAAGCACGCATTTAAGAGTACTAACTTTCACTTAGCCTTCTTCCCAAGAAATTATGAACTTTTTAAGGAACCCAGTATTAGGCTAATGCAAAACCCTTATCATATCCTCATGTCATTTTGTAAACAGTATAGGAATGAAACAGAAGCGTGAGTTGTATTCAATCCAATGTCATGATGGTAAATGAGAGGGTATGAAAGATGCTACAGAATGTTTGAATCATGTGATGACATATATTTGTGGTTTTAACTCTTGCTTTCTTCACTGATTCAGAATACATGCATGTAATCACAGCAATATATTCAATTTCTTAATGGTAAATATACAGTATATATCGTACAGAATTTTTTGAGAGTGATAAAAGGAAAAAAAAAAGTTAATCGCAACTGTACTAAATTAATTCAATGGCCATTTAGTAGGCTCACTTGCTATGCTTTGCTTTTGAAAGAGTTTTAACCAAACCCTTGGCAATCTTCCAGAACCAAAACAAATTCATCATTGTCAATACAGGAGGCACCACAAGCAAGGTGTAAAAGCCCAATGGGAAGATCTCTTTGACCTGAAAGTAGGGAGCAAAACATTTGATTTTATTTCCTAAAGGATGACCAAAGGGGAATTATGAAGTTATGTGTGCTGGGGAAATCACAGAGAAAACGCTTGCCTCATCAAAATGGGTCCACATGTGGATAAAAAAGAATATAAATAGGAAAATCCTTGCAATCTGCAGCACAAAGATATAAAAAGGGATAAAGTAAGACAATATTTCGAACCACCAAGTAAATTTGTTCCACACGTCCATCATTAATTTACAATCATTAGAATAAGAAACAGATCACAACAAAATTTGAACTCTTTGCTTACATATAACAGCTTGTTTCTATTCGGTATCAAACAGTCATGACTGAAGTTAAAAAAAATAGCTTTGAGAAATCGGAGCATTGAAATGTGTTTGTTCACGGAGGACATCATGCAAATGGAGTTCACAAAATAAAACAGAAAGACCTTCAAGCAAATAGCCCTTCCGAGTTTGAAATGTGGACAATGCACTAGCCAACCAACTATCCTGTTGAATTCAACTGTTACTTAGAAGTGCCTAGATCAAAAGTTAAATCACTTCGTTATAGGGACTAATCATACCAAGAATCAACATCCTGAAAGCTTAAGGTGTTAGGTAAAGACACTAAAATGCAATCATATCCTATTTTCAATTTTTAATCTATAGTTTGGCGTGTCGATAGTGTGGAAAATATGATGTATATTTCCTGATTTGGGAAAAATACAAAGAGGTATAAATAGAATAAAGGGAATGAACCTGTACACTAATCTATCACTGAAAATTAGGGAAATAATTCTCCCTATAGGTGTTGTACCTAAAGAAGGAGATAAAACTGATGTTATTAACATTAAATCCTATTATAGGCTATACAAATCAGAATTGGATGATTCTGATTGATATGAGCTAATCTCCAACAAATTCTGATTGATATGCGTTGATCTCCAACACTCCCCCTCAATCTAAGAAGTAGATGTCTGTCCTACCCAGATTTGATCTAATGTTTTCATGTGTCCCTTGGAAGAGCCTTTGTCAAAATGTTTTGTTTGTTAGCATGATGGAACATGGTCAACACTTGTAATACCATGGTCAATTTTTTCTTTAATGAAGCGTTGGTCAATCTCCACATACTTTGTCCTATCATGGTGGACTCGTTCTTTGCAATGCTTACAATAGCTTTATTGTCACACAATATCCTCATAGTGTAATTGATAGGAATTATGATTTCATCCAGCATCCTCTTAAGCTAGGTTCCTTGAGCCATGGCTCTGAATTCAGCTTCTACACTACTCCTTGCCACCATAAGCTGTTTCTTGCTTCTCCTCACCAAGTTTCCCCACACAAAGGAGCAGTAGCCAGTAGTTTAGTTCCTGTCAGAGGGGCATACTCTCTAATCCGAGTCAGTAGAGACTTCAGTGCTTGTGTTTGAGTTCTTCTTGAAGTAGAGCCCTCAACTTGATACCTTTGAGATATTGGAGGATTCTATTCGCTTTTTTCATATGGACCTCAATTGGATTAGATGTATATAGCAACTAGCCAAGCTCACATTAAACCCAATGTTGGGCCTAGTGTGAGTTAGATAGATTAGCTTTCCAACAAGGCCTTGACATATATCTTTATCAGCTGGTGGACTTTCTTCACCTCTCTTTTTCGATTCTATGGGAGTATTGGCAACCAAAGGAGCAGTAGCCTGTAGTTGATTTCCTGTTAGAGAGGCATCCAACCTAATCCGAGTCAGTAGAGACTTCAATGCCTGTGTTCGAGTTCTTCTCGAAGTAGAACCCTCAACCTGGTGTACCTTTGAGGTATTGGAGGATTCTGTTTGCTATTTTCATGTGGACCTCAATTGGATTAGATGTATAGCGACTAGCCAAGCTCACAGCAAACCCAATGTTGGGCCTAGTGTGAATTAGGTAGATTGGTTTTCAAACAAGGCTTTGACATCTATCTTTATCACCTGTTGGACTTTCTTCTTCACCTCTCTTTTTCGGTTCTATGGGAGTCTTGGCAACCTTGCACCCAAGCATGCTGGTTTCTTTAAGTAAGTCTAGTGTGTATTTCCTTTATGATACATAAATACCAATTTTTGTCCAAGCAAATTCCATCCCTAGAAAATATTTGAGCTGACCAAAGTCCTTGAATTCAAATTCTTTGGCCAAAAGTCCCTTCAGATGCTTGATTTGATCATAATTGTTTCCTGTGATAACAATATCATCAACATAAACAATGAACAATGCTACCTTCCCTTCCACGGAGTGTTTTCGACAAACATAGTGTGATCTGATTGACATTGGTTGAACCTGTCTTCCTTGACAACTTGAGTCAATCTAATCAAACCACACTTTCAGAGCATACACACCATGTTTGAGGTGTATATTTTCTTATTTGGGAAAAGCACAAAAGAGGTATACATAAAATACAAGGGAATAATCCTGTACACTAATCTATATCCCTAAAAATCAAGGAAATAATTCTCCCTATAAATGTTGTACCTAAATAAGGAAATAAAATTGGTCTTATTAACATTAAATAATATTATGGGTTGTACCAATCAAAATTGGATGATTCTGATTGATATATGCTAATCTCCAATAGATATCTCCAACAAATACGATAGGGTAAAAAACTTATCCTTTATGTTGGTCTTATCTTATTCATTAGTTCAAATATTTATCCAATGGGAGGTGTTGGGTTAGGAACAAATAAAAACGTCCTTTTCACCCTTGCCTCATACTGCACAACTTTCTTATTCAACCACCACTAGCATTTATACAATTGTTGTCTCACACCATAGCCATTATTTCAACATTGACAATTGCAACAACCACTATTATCACTACTCTTACTTTCATTGCTTCAACCACTATCTATGCATATCATTGTTGGATTGAGCGATTACTACTAAGTCAAAAAGTTATAGCCAAAGTTAGGACACAACTCTTTCTACTTAAGAGTGTAGTAACCCAAGCCCCACGATTCTACTGTGACTTGACCAACTTAATCTCTGCTACTGTACAACTAATGTTACCCGCAATAATCTCCCCCTCAGCAATTGACCATCGGGAATCAAACTCATAGCCTTGACTCTAATACTAGTTGTTAGGTTAAGCGCTTATCACTTTTTCAAAAGTTATAGCCAACCGTTAGGACGTAACTCTTTTTATTTAAGAATATAAAAGCTCAAGTGCCACGATTCGATTGTGACTTGGCCCCCTGACCTCCGTCACGGGACAATTGATGCCACCCACAATAGCCACAAGCATTGAGTTATTGTCACAACCTTTATTACAATCATCATCACCACGCACTGTCACAGTCTCACCACACAACCACCATTATTTTTATGGTTGCAATTAATGTTCTCACTGCCAAAACCATTGTTATCATTATCGCCAATATCACCACACATGATTACCATTATGATTGTCACCATTGCCATTGTTACTACATCATTTTGTTCACTAGTGCCTCTACCATCATTGGATCACTATTGTCACCCCAACACTACTACAATTGACATTATTTTCATTGCTTGCACACCCCCACTCAACTATCACCGTTGTTAACATGGTTATCATACTTGCGAGTAAACTCATTGAGTTTACAAGTACAAATAAATGTCGGTTAACTCATTGGTAAACACATTTTTTGCAGATTTAGAGTAGACACCGTAAGTCAAGGCAAACTCATGCTAACTAGCAAGTTTACAACAAGTGAACGTGTTTGTTGGTTAAAAAATTAACACCCTTTTGGTGTTCTTTTGGGAGTTTAGGGGCCTAACAAGCCCTCATTCCATTTTGCATCTCAACACAAAAACAAAGGACCTTCCTATTCAAGGGATGGAAGGGCAGAGGCTTTTAGAGTCCCCTATAGCCAAGAACTAAGGCCTCACAATGAGTAATCAGTGTTAGCTTTTCCCTCATGCCTTTCTTTGGTCATGGTTTAATATACTCGTGCCCAAGGCATATAGAAATCACAAGAATCCATCGTGAAACTGGTGCTTAAAAGTTAATGTGATGATGATACTATTCGTTAATCTGCATTCTATTTTGTGTATCAATCTAGAAACGAAGGCCTCCAAGTCCACCTTCGCTTCCTCTCTCTCAATTGCAAATCCTGCTTTTTCCTTCAAAGTAACGGTCACGTATTTCTTCTATCTCACTCATGAATCGATCTGCATCTATTCTAAAGCAACTTGGTGGAGCATTAAAGATTTTGTTCCCATGAAGGCTCTATTTTGGTGAAAGGTTGAGTCTGTTTTGTGATTTGGTGAATGTTAAATGTCATATTGTCAGTTATTCTGTACCCTATTTGTCATTTGGTTCCAATCTGTTGAAGGCTCCTTTGCTCTGTCTATTATTGGCTGGTTCATTCATGTAATACATTGCAACTCATATCTTATCCTACTCTTATCGTCTCCTTATAACCAACCTACCAAATTTGATTTTTTCAGAAGCCTTTTAAAGCTCAAGTGATCCACCCAAATTTATATGTGATGTATTAAAACAAGAATGGGGAAAAATATCTCCACAATGTTGCCTACTTAGGCATGCAATATGCAGTATACATTTTGTCAAGAACCCGTTTGATTATCCCTTTCAATTATCGTTATCACCATCACTACTCGTTCCTTGTGCCTCAATACATCACTCACCCAGAACCAAATGAAAAAATTAGAAAAATAACCATAAGCAATTCCTCCAAGTACTGTTATAATGGAATTAAAATTGAGACCAAAAGTATATTTTACAGTACCAACCACCCGAAGAACAATGCAGCACCATTCCATACATAAAGTTTGGAGCTCTTAAGACCAGCTGTGTCCAAGTGCCTGTATATATCCATTTAATGTGACAAGTCAATGGTGACTCACGTACATGAAATGACAGAATCAAAGTCTGAACAACAGAATTACCATCTTAGATTTACAAAAGGAGTTGTGCTCTCAGAGAATAGAACCATTAGGATGTAGATCTGTCCTTGACCACTTACCAAAGATTGAATAATTGAAAGCATGGACAGCCCGTGGTGTAAAACCTACATACGAATGAATGAAGTCAATCTACCACCTTCTAAACAGAAAACCTGGAGACTGTGTTCAACGTGCAAAAAAACAGAATATCCAACATTATCCAATGAATTAAACATGGCAAGAAGACTTAATATCTTTTCAACTTACGTATTCTAGACCACCTAAAGCTGGAAAATGCCAAAGAATCATTGCCAGATCTGCTACAAAATAACCTATAGATATCTGTAAGAAGAGAGGAATATGATATCACAAATAAGCCAACAGGATAATCATTACTTATAGAGCAAAACAATAATGTTACCAATAAGAATAATAGAGATAAAAATATCAAAAAAGAAGAAAAAGAAAGATTAAAAGAAGAGCGACATGGAAGTAATATTAAAAATGCACCACCAGCATGTGCATCAGATCAATATGGAACTCAAAATGATACTTGTCAAACTAACTTCCATATTTACAGTGCACAACTGAGGGGTGCACCAAGCATGCAGGAGTCTTTTTTGTTTCAAAGCATACAGAAAATGATTTGTCCCTCTTGCACTTGTTATAAAAGCTACAAAATCTAGAACTGAATGCTCCATAAGAGAAGACACAGGTTCGTTTTAAAAGCATAACTTCAACAAATCTAGCTTCAGCATGATTTAGTACTTAGTACCTAAAGAAGATTAAAAGCGGAACTGTACATTTTATCCATACCCTCACATGCATCATGATCATATTAGCCCAAATATAGTTAGAAATTAGAATGAAAAAGAATTTAAAATCAACATCTGACAAATCAAGAGTTAAATTTTGCTTGTATTGTCTTCAACATACCCCCAGTACCGAATTTGAGAAAGTAGATGATCGATTAATAACAAGTTCTTCTTGTGAATCCCTATTGAAGATGTCTGATAACACCACAAGGTAAAATGATGCAAATGATACAAACAGAGCATGAACTGTCGAGAATCCCCTGCATAGGCAAAATGTCTTAAAGTTAACATAAAAATTCAATTATGGACAAAATTAAAACAGAAATCTTTATACAGTTCATTTTACCGGTTATTCCATTCAATTTTCTCTACACGACTCAATTTGCCATATCCCGCGAACAATAGAGAACTCAAAATAGCAGTCAATCTATACACCTTCAAGAAGGAATTGAGGAAAGGATCAATTCTCAATAGCTAACTGTTAAACATAATAATCTCCAAGACTATAAATGTTTTAGTATTATTTCTCTATTCATCAAAAACTGACCATATATATTTAACAAGAGCAACTAGAAAAGGTAATGAATAAACACTATATGAATGTATAAAAATCTAAAAGTTAAAACTTTTACACTCTCGAATAACCAAAAGGGTAAAGACTGTAGGATATGGAGCTACAAAAAAGAATAAAAATAGTTAGAATTCATTTCTACCTAGACTAAGATATAGTGAATCAGAAATCACTTTCAAAGACATTTGCAGATTGTTATTAAGTGAAAATCAACTGGATATGAAAGCTATGAAGTAATAAACTCACTCAACATAATTTCAAAATACATACTGAAAAGCAAAATCATGCAGAGGTAGTGAAAGGCATTAAATCCTAATGTTAAATATAATCCTCAGTTGTTATGTTGACACTTGACAACAATGACAATACATCTTATTTTTGCATTAAATCTTTTGCTAACAAGTAAAGCATCCAATTTTTCTCTGGAATTGTTGTTAAAGGAGTGAGGTCATCATCTATGAAAAACTATACTGGGAGTAATATCAAGTAAATAATGAGTGAACCATAACTATTGAGAAGCCAGCAGAGCACTTAAGAAAGAAATGTTTCTATCCTAACCAGAATAAGAACAGTTGAAGCTACAGTCCAAGGTTATCCCAAAATTACCCACTTGGCCCCGTATCTACAAAGCCTTTGCCAATAACTCAACCATAAAGAACGCATAAGAATACAAGCTCCTCCCATTCAATTGAAACACTTGTTTTGCTTTTTCACCATAGACCACATAAAATCAGTCTATTCCAATAAATAACATCATTATGAAGATGTATAATCCTCAAGTTGCATCCTAAACCTTTAGCATTAGTATTAAAAGACTAATAGCGATTCCTACTCCATTAATCTCATATGCCATAACTGATCCTGCTTTTGGATAATAACATGCATGATTGTCAAATATCAATTCCCTCGTATATTTCTACATTCAATGTTCATCTTCGTCATCAGCCATCTTATATCAATTTAAGGAAAAGCATATTCTTAATCCCTCCCCACCCCTTCCCTCCTTTTTTTCTTCTTTTCCTAGTGATGTTCATAAAATGATATTCCATTCTCCTCCTCTATCAAGCCTTCAAAATTCTAATTTGGACAATAGAGACATAATAAGAGGCATTTGCAACATAAAAGACACTGAAAAATTGACGAAAAACTCATTTTACTTACAACAACACAGAAGAAGATGCCAGTGAAGACAGACCCCAGCCATTGAATTTCTTTGGTTGGGGTAGCAATGTCGTAGGAGGAAACCAAACCAGCCAAGGAACCAAAATAGAAAGTCAATCCCATCCAATCAACTTTTTGAAAGTACCAAACTGCATCAAACACATAATGCATGAGTGCCCCCACAACAATAAAAGAACCCCATTTGAAAAAGGAGGGTAGAATCCCCACTCAACAAAACATTGCAGCAAAAAAAATTAAAATTTTTCCCGTGAGTCATGAAAAAAGGAAAACTTCTCTACAACAGTTGCCTGTTATTTCATTTGCACACACTTCACGTGACTTTTCAGCACAAGTTGATCAATCAAACCATGATGACCATAGGAAAAGCCAGTTGAGAAAACTTCTTGGAAAACAAAAAAAACCCCATCAAAGGAGACAGGTAACAGGAAAAAGGGAAAAAGTCATTGGATTACATCATGTTCATATTGATATTAATTAATATAAAAAGAACAATAATGATGATGATGATGATGATCATTCATAAAATTAATAGCATACCAAGAAGAGAAGAGATAAAGAAAGAAGCACAAGAAAAATCAAGCATAAATTTTCTTAAGGAAAAGAAAAGGAAATTAATGGATAGAGAATGATTAGGTGACCCATTACGAGTAAGTACAGACATTGAATTGAAGCTTGAAACTTTAGCTGAAAGAGAAAGAGATTGAAACCTTAGCTGAAAATGGGGACACTGATAGAGACCGGGAACTGCGGAAGGAGGAAGAGCCTATTCAGCCATCTCAACGGAACATCAAATGCTTCCTTATGCTCAGTCAAAAACAAACGACTGATTGTACCTTTTTATCTGTCAACAGAGTAATAATAATAATGACAACCTTATGAAAATCTAAAAATAAAATAAAATTATACTTATTCACGATTCTGACACAATTAAAAAAGTATTGAATTTTATAATAAAAGAATCTTGGCAAGTTGTATTATTTCATTTTTGTTAAAGTCACCAATGTATTTTTTTTTACAGGAAAATAGGAGTGAAATTAAACAAATAATCAAAAGTTGAAAATAGGAGAGAAATTAGGTTTACAAAATTTAGTTTTTGAGTTTTGTGAATTGAAAACATAAATAAATAAAAATTCACTGACTATAGAAAAATTAATGAACAAGATTGATATCAATGACAAGATTAAAAAATTACCACTAACAACAATAATTACAACATTAAACTTGGTAAATAATAAGAAGTCCTATTTTTATTTAAAAAAATTTACACAAATTATATCTTAGTAACAAGAAAAAAAAAAGGTTGATAAGAATGTTATTATTTTGTTTCTCATCAGAACATTTCTTAATAGTATCATCATTATTATTAAACTTCTTTCATCTTACTTTTCTATATTTGTCTTTGTAACTATTATTAATATATTAAGAGTGAAAAAAGTTTAAATATGATTCTTCCTTTTTTCTATAAATACGCATAATTATTAAATATTTTTTTATTATCGTATAAACAAAAAATGTCATTTAAAAATATATACAGTTGATATCATGTTTTTAAGTAATACTCAAATCTCAGTTTTAGAATATTTTATTAGCATAAAGTCATTTTTCACAATGTCTTGGTCACCCTTGAATCTACTTAGTAAATTTAACACATGCACCACCCTTGGCAAAGGGAAATGGCAGCATCTATGCATGTGGAAAGAATTTGGTTATGAGCATAAAATATTGTTAGCTTAAATTCTAGGCCAAGTGGGATTGTGTACATATAAAATACAGTGTTGACCCAATACAAAATATGATAAATTAAAGAAGATTGAGAGATAGTGATTAGAATATGTTGCCTTAGGTCTATGATGAAGGAGGGGAAAACAATATATTGTGATGAAGAAGAATACATAACAATGATCTTCATGGCATTGAATTAGAATAATAGTGGTGGCAGTTTGCAGAGGCTTCTTGATTGGTGCATGGCAATGGTTAAACCAGAATAGTGAAATCGGAAACTAACCTTTTCTGATGCAACTATTAATAGTTTCAATCGCAACCACCATTTCTTTGGTGCGATGCTTAATTCAGAAAGCTTAGAACCTACGTTCCACAGCATGCATTAACACTAATTATTCGGATACTACTTCTCTTGCCCACCCATTGTTCTTATTTATCTCAATTTTCATTCTCAATAATGTCATTACCATCTGTTCAATCTCACAGACTTAATACTTAAAAGTATAAAAACTCAACACCATTCATTTACAACTATTTTTGTGTTTTATACTCTTAACACAGTTCAAAATCTACATATCTGTCATCGCTACCAACATTCAATCCGTGTCAGAAAATAACATTTCAATTTTATTCACTCAACCTGTCTACAATTCACTAATATGAACTAAATTCAAACAATTCAACTATTCCAATTTCTACCAAGCCTACTACTAAACAAATTTTTTAACAAATCAAAATATAATCAACATTTAAATTCAATTTATGTTTACTATATATTCTCTACTGTCATGACCTAATTTAAAATCAAAGTTAATCTTTCTTACCTAATAATGTTTTACTCTTTAAAGAATCTACTGTTTGAAAAGAGGAACAACTAAGGTTGTTCAAAGTTTGTAATTTACTTTTAGGAAGAGAAACCAAGAGAAACATATTACTACAATCTTAAACTAACTACATATCATTTTTTTTAATCAAGTCACACGTGCATCCTACAAAAGACCACATGCAAGCAAAAGAAGAGAAAAGAAAAAAAAAAAAAAAAATTTAAAACTTAAAGAAATAAGACTTAATATAAAAAAAAAAATTTTAGAATAAATAAGAAATAAAGT
>Ga0099825_1004530_pt1 | contig 18170 bp, 11 predicted proteins | sample SiratroredBW_FD_76838 | JGI IMG/M metagenome (GOLD analysis project Ga0099825, IMG submission 76838) | Root nodule microbial communities of legume samples collected from California, USA - Siratro red BW | ecosystem: Host-associated > Plants > Roots > Nodule | place: USA: California | collected...
GGTTCTTATTTTTTTGCCCGTATGAACCGGATGGGTGCAGGAAGCGTGTATTAGGATGCAGGAAGAATTTGTCTTTTTTTCCACTACAGCTTGTCATGCTATTGGGTTTTCATCAGTTCAACCCGGTTCTGGATTATAATATGTTTCTATGTTTTTAATAGAATGTATAGTTTTTAGAAATAAATTCTAATAGGGTGCTTGGTTTTTAAATGGTATGGACATATAAATTTTAAAGTATTTTGAATATCAAAACTTGGTTTAAACTATATATATGTTTTATTAATTTCGATTTGGACGGTTGGGTCTTCAAGCCGAAGCCTCTTTTTTCAAGTTTGAGTTGGTAGTTGCAGTGTTGGGAATTGAAGATGAAGACCGAGGAGTGAAATTATAACTATTTAATTAGATAATAAGTCGAAATCTCTTATATCAGGTCAACTTGTTTCCATAGAGCATCAACTGCATATTTTAATCAATTATATAAATAACTGAAGTTATCTTCATTTCATATTATAAAATTGCCACTGGGTTTCGTGTTAAATCGGTTTCTCTTAACTGCTAAATATCTCAATGTAAATACTTTATTTTGCAGTAATATTTGTTTGTTTTATTGTAGATGTATAGTTAAAGAATGGAAACAAAATATTTGAAGAAAAGAGAATGAGTATAAACAAATTGAACTTTTTGAAGGTGACGAAAAACTTTAAGTCACCCTTAAGTCCTTAGAGGATGATGTCTTTGCTATCCTAAGTTTCCACGTTATAAAATCAGAACAAAACTAAAAGCACATACCCTATTATCTCATGCAAACTTAAAACACTTGGCAAATTTATAGTTATGGATGGGACATGGAACAAATTATTCAAACGAAAATGTTAGATGACAAGGTGAAAATGAGAATTATTCATTGATATCTTTATTTTTCTTAATCATGTGAAAGATAATTTTAGTTTGTTGAGCGTGTACAACCTCTTCTAAATGTGATTAGTAGAATTCATGTTACTATCTTTGACAGTGAGAACATTAACTTAAAAAATTACACAAGAAACCATTCATGTTGTTTATGCATTCAATATTCTTGTCACCACAATTTCATCTTTCTTTGTTATATAACTTTCTTACATTTAATTGACCTAAACAAATTTCTCAATTTTTACATTAAAAGAAGTTGAAATTACGTGTCTATGTAACAATTTTATTAAACTCACTTAAAGAATTGTTACCATCTTGAAGATAATAAATTTGTGGATATTTTTCTTTATATATTATTTAACTTTTTTTTTTACAGGGAGACTTAATTTTAACTATTCGATAGTTAATTATAACTCTATTAAAATATAAAAGATGAATTTTATATAAGTAAACTTTTAATAAATAGTATTATTTTTAAATGTATCTTAGTTAATAGGTAGAAAAAAAAATCATTTCTTTAAATATAGTTTTGAATTTTGAATTTCAGTATTTAATTGTTTTTGAAAACGGTTTTATTTGATTACTTAAGTGAATCTTGAGTTAGTACTATTAAAATCAACAACTCATTAATAAAGGAAACAAAATGTCTTTACTACTGATTGAGAAATAACTCAGTTTAAGAAAGTAAAAGATGATTAAATATAAATATGCAGTGTAAATATATCTTAGTAGTGGGTATAAAAATAACTTTTCTGCCTTTACATTCTTTAATTTTTGATTGGGGAAATAACTGTTTTTCTTATTTATTTTTGTTGAATATTATGAATACGTATTTAACAGCATTACAGAATTTTTACTATCACAAGAATCAGCAAGTAATGCTGCCAAATCTCGGAGTATTTAATCCCGAGTCGCTTCCACACCACTTTGACGATTGCCATTTCAGGTCTCTTCCTCTGCCCTCACGCAAACCATGACTTCGCTTTCTGCCCTAAATATCTCTCTGCACTATCCTCCTGCTCGCAGAGACGACACTGTTGTCGATGATTACCACGGCGTCAAGGTTTCAGATCCTTACCGATGGTACTCAAACCAAATTCAATCGTTATTGTTGCTCAATTCGGATTAATTTTTCTATATACTTCCAATTAATTCCAAAAAAGTTGTTAAACTTTGGTTTGGAAATTCTAGAGACAAATCTCGTCGAAATGACTTCGTTATATGCATTTAGTATCTTCTTATTTATTTGTTTTGGTTTAAGGCTCGAAGATCCTGATGCGGAAGAGGTGAAAGAGTTCGTGCAGAAACAGGTTAAACTGACGGATTCGGTTCTTCAAGAATGCGAAACGCGAGGGAAGCTTAGGGAAACGATAACAAAGCTTTTTGACCATCCTCGTTACTACGCGCCGTTTAGACGAGCGGATAAGTACTTCTACTTCCACAACACTGGGCTTCAGCCGCAAAATATCCTATATGTGCAGGTTTGATAGCTAATTTCTTACGCGTTCAGTGCTTTGTTTGGTTTTTTAGTTTCTCGGATTCAATTGGAATTTTTTCAGGAGAGTTTGGAGGGAGAGGCAGAGGTGTTGCTCGATCCCAATGGCTTCAGCGAAGACGGAACTGTGTCGCTTAGCACTCTGTCAGTGAGCGAGGATGGCAAATACTTGGCTTATGCGCTTAGTTCAAGCGGTAGCGATTGGACGACTATAAAAGTGCTGCGAATTGACGACAGGAATGTTGAGCCTGATACTTTAATGTGGGTGAGTATCATGTTGTGCCGTTATTAAAAATAAATACAGGTGTAGAGATGAACCGCTGATGGTTGTGATTGTAAATATTATTATATGTTTCAGGTAAAGTTTTCCTCAATTAGTTGGACGCATGACAACAAAGGTTTCTTTTATAGTCGCTATCCAGCTCCAAAGTAAGTGATCTCGTATGCTCACCTTTTTTTCTCTAGAAGTACAGGATTCGGTTTTCCTCGGTGTGTGATTGGGTAGCACTTTACAAAATTAATTTTGGATGAATTTGATTGTGTAAAATTGATTTTGAGAAAAATGCGATTTATTTTTAATTTTAAAGTCAAATTAGTAGTAAAACTCAGTCTAATTTTTTTATCTAATGCAAAACTTTATTTAAAGTTGTTTCAACTCAGATTCAATTCTGGATGCAGAATAAATTTCTAAATGTTGAACGAAACTTATGAATGTTACGTGAAATCACGTTAGTTTATATTTAAATGTGTTTCTAGATAATTAATGTGAATCCAGCCATGCTATCAGTTCCAGAGGTTTTTGAGTTTCAAATGTCACATGTTAGTTGCAATTTGATAGAATCTGATGGGCGTAAAGGAAGACAGACAGCGGGAGCTGGTTATCCTAATTTACTATTGCTCTTCAACTACAAATATTGCAAATTATAAACATGCGAGTAAACAGTCTTGAATTTTCTTGTCCTGATCAAGAGTGATTTTTCTACAAACGTGGTGATGAATGACAGTAGGATCGATTCAATTTATCTTGCATAAAACATGAATTAATTCTCTGTTTTTACACTGTAGAGATAGAGACGTAGTAGATGCTGGGACTGAAACAAATGCTAACCTTCATCATGAGCTCTATTACCATTTTCTGGGTACAGATCAATCAGAAGATATTTTGTGCTGGAGAGATCCTGAAAACCCGAAATATACGTTTGGAGGAAGTGTTACTGATGATGGCCAGGTGCTTCATTTTTGTCATTGGTTTAGAATTATGTGACATTATCTGTATTCTTTTTATGTGCACATAAAATTAGAAATGTGCAACTAGTGCCTTGTTAGATTTTACCAATGTTAATGATACTGATGCTTCATGTTTATTGACCGGCCTTACATAGTTTTTAGAAGCTATCTATTTACCTGATTTAGCATTAATTCGAAAGCCTGGATCTTTACAATATTGCTTTACCTCATTTCCATTTGGCTTAAATATGTTACTAGTATTTGAAATTGGGACAGTTTTCTTTTTAGTTCCTACAATATTGTATTCATTTGTACTCCTTCCTTACTTTTTATAAAACACATGATGTGGTCTTAGTTCTTCACCAAGGAAGGACCAAAGTGCATGGCTTTGTAACTTTTAGGAACTAAAATCAAACAATTTTTTTATAGGGACTAAAACGATAATACTTTTATTTTCAATGATAAAAAGTATGAAATATTTGTATGATAAAATGATTTTGCTCAATGGACATCTTTCTTTCTTGAAGCATCTCATCTTAAAAACCTGGAGCTTTATTCTGTTGCTTTTCAGATCTTATTTAAATATCAGAAAAAGGGTAAGCAACTAGTTAGTATGTACATTTTATATATCTAATGAGAATCTATGTTCACGCATAGCATCAGAGAAGGTTGTAGGAAAAATCATTAATTTCACAAATTTGCAAGCCAAAAAATGTAGTGTATTGTATGATTTTTGTTTTCATCTATTGCAGTGACAATGCTACAGTGAATTATATGAGCATGATTTTAAATTTAACACGAACATGACTCTCGCTTTTTGTTGATTGTGCAGTACATTCTTCTCCATATTGCAGAAGGTTGCGATCCAGTTAATAAACTTTACTACTGTGACTTGTCAAAAATTCCTAATGGGCTGGAAGGCTTTCGGAACGGAAATTCCCTCCTCCCATTTGTCAAACTTATTGATAACTTTGATGCACAGTATGAAGCCATTGCCAATGATGATACTGTGTTTACATTTTTAACTAATAAGGATGCCCCAAAATATAAATTAGTCCGAGTGGATTTGAAAGAACCAACTGTGTGGGCTGATGTTCTCCAAGAATCAGAAAAAGATGTACTTGAGTCAGCATGTGCTGTAAATGGTAACCAACTGATAGTGAGTTACTTGAGTGATGTAAAGTATCTTCTGCAAGTTAGAGACTTAAAAACAGGTTCCTTGCTGCACCAATTACCAATTGACATTGGCTCAGTTTCTGAAGTTTCTGGGCGGCGTGAAGATAGTGTGGTTTTCATTGGCTTTACAAGCTTTTTAACTCCTGGTATCATCTATCAGTGCAACTTGGGAACAGAGATTCCTGATATGAAGATATTTCGTGAAATTGTTGTCCCTGGATTTGATCGATCTGAATTTCATGTTAAACAGGTAAGAAAAAAGTATTTTCTAATGATACTGTTTTATCTAATTTTTAGGTTCACTATTAAATTGGCAGTTTTGAAATCATGTTATTTTGAATGAGTAGTGTTCTTCTAGCTTAACTTGATTGTTCTATTCTTTGATGTAATTGCCTCGTTTCAGGATTTCGTGAATAGTAAAGATGGTACCAAGATACCAGTGTTCATTGTCGCCAAAAGGGATATTATTTTGGATGGTTCACACCCATGTTTATTATATGGATATGGTGGTTTTAACATCAGCATTACACCATATTTCAGTGTCAGTCGCATTGTACTCACAAGACATTTAGGTGTTGTTTTCTGCATAGCTAATATTCGTGGTGGTGGAGAATATGGGGAGGAATGGCATAAAGCAGGCTCGCTTGCAAAAAAGCAGAATTGCTTTGATGACTTTATTTCTGCCGCTGAATACCTTGTATCTACGGGTTATACTCAACCCAAAAAGTTATGCATTGAAGGTGGAAGCAATGGTGGACTTCTTGTTGGTGCTTGTATAAATCAGGTCCAGTTCATTTCCCTTATCTTCCCATATTTTAATCTATACCTTCTCATTCAACGTCTCTCTGTTTATTAGATTATTCTTATTTCTCTGTACAGAGACCTGATTTATTTGGTTGCGCTCTGGCTCATGTTGGTGTCATGGACATGCTACGGTTCCACAAATTTACCATAGGTTTCTTTAAATCTGTAATTTGTGGCAATAATTTTTATCCAAGTTTCACATATTGATTTAGAATAGTTATTCAGGTCATGCTTGGACCTCAGATTACGGTTGTTCAGACAAGGAGGAAGAGTTTCATTGGCTAATAAAGTAAGGTTTATCCTATCTTAATATATCAGCCATGTATGAAAAAAAGTAACATGAAATCTCAAAATTTTGGTTTGTTTATATTTGTGGGATATTTCACGCATCTCATGATAAAGTGCACTGACGGAGATGGTGGTGGAAGTGTGGCGTTGGTGGGGTTATGTTTAGAGAATTTAATAGGGCTGATGATAGGTTGAAATGTGGCATTTCATAGATGCTTATTTGGTGGGCATGGATAAGTTTATCATAATTTAGGTGCACAATGATCTGAGGAATAACTAAACACACCACCTGGCCCTACCACATTTCTCATTGACAATCCCTTTGTTGGACTAGTATCATTACTATCACTACCTGTTCTGTAATTTCAAATCCAGTTGATCCATCTTTTCTTCCTTAGAGTTCATAAACTACACTTCGTGCACATCACATGCACCTCCTGTTTTGATAAGCAAGTTATGATTTTGTGAAGAGATAGTAGCATTAGGATGACGTTGTTTCCTTGTGCCTTTGTCATTTGATAGATTATCATTGATGAATATAACAGGAAAGAATAAGGAACTCTATAATATTAAAAAAAATGAAGATATACTTGGTATGCTGCATATACAGCATATTATGCTTTGGTCCTGAAGCTGATACTATCTTGATAGGTACAGCGCATAAAGCTATGCATTTTGCACCAGTTCTCTAATTATTAATAGTTTTGTTGGGGGATTGCTATTTTCTATGTTGGTTTGTTTTTAACTCCAACATTTCAAGCAGCATGAATATACATAGTTTCTTCCTGGTTTGTTGAAGTTCAGTATTTTCAAAATTTTCTCGTATTCTCTTATAAGGATCTTGAAGAGAAGGTAAATACGACATACTATTTTATATAAGACTCTTGAACAGAAACTAAATACTAAATAGTATTTTATACAAAATGGGATTGAATAAAAAAGAGATGTGGTAATCTAGGCTGCTTAATGAACTCCTGTGATTTCCTACTGTTTGGATATGTAACTCGTTTATTGAAAATTAACTTTTCTATTATACACTGTTCTAGATACTCTCCACTACATAATGTCCGGAGACCGTGGGAACAATATACTGATCAGTCTATTCAGTATCCATCAACCATGCTGTTGACAGCTGATCATGATGATCGTGTTGTGCCACTGCACACATTGAAGCTATTAGCGGTTGGTCTGCTTCTTATGAATACACGTTCAGATTGTATACACAAGTTAACTTCTATTTATTAAATTGTGTTGCAAACTACAAAATAAGTGGCAAGAATATTGATCTAGATAATGTTCTCTCCAAACATTCTAGGAGAAGAAAATATAAAATAAATTTCCACGTTAGCTAATATTGATTTATGCATTAATTATAAATATTTTTTAGAGAAATTGATGAGATTGCTTCTGTAAAGAAGTTTATATGTAATTTGATTTTAGTTAGAGAGCTTTTTTTTTTCTTGTGTTTATGGAGAAATTTGTTCAAACAAACTCAATCAAATTGTTGATTCATATGTTTCTCTCATCTGACTACTGAATGGACAAGAAACTCACGTTGATAGTCCTGCAGCTTTTTTTATTTCTTTCTTTCCTTTCCCTTTTAACACTAACACGTTTCCAATATTTTTCAGACCATGCAGCATGTCCTTTGTACGAGCTTGGAAGAAAGTCCCCAGACAAACCCTATAATTGGTCGCATTGACTGCAAGTCTGGACATGGGGCTGGGCGTCCAACACAGAAAATGGTAACGATGATCCAGGTTATTTTTCCTTTTTCTTGATTTTGTTATATCAGGTCTCAAGTTTGATATATATTTGCCAGATTGACGAAGCTGCTGACCGGTACAGTTTTATGGCTAAAATGTTAGAAGTGCATTGGATTGAATAGAACCCACTCGGTCACAGGTTAGATAGAGCAATTACGATGGATTATTTCTTTCAGATGATACCCTTAAACCATTTTATTTCTCTGTTCTTTACTTCTACCAAGAAAATACCTTGAACACGAGATTGTCAGAGAAATGGTCAGTGGGTGTAGCATTTTTAAGTTACTAATGCTACGCCCCAATGGATTTGTCAATTATTTAATTGGCATTAGGTTCACTGAAGTCCGTTAAAATATTTGTTTCCTATATATTGATTCTTAAGGAATTTGTACGGTATGCAAGGAATTAAGGTTATTATTATAGCAGTGCTGTTGCTCTCTGTTATTGATTTTACAATAAATGTTTTAAAATGTGCGTTGTATGTGTATAATGCCATATAAAAAGTAAAGACAAACGCTACTTGATGCCCTTAGTCTACTAATATTAAAGAGAGAACTTTTTATTCAAATGTGCACTGCTATGATTTTTAATGGATTTTCACATGATTTTCAATAAAAACCTGATTTGGGTGGTCCAATACGTGGAACCTACGTTATCCTCGTCAAGGTTTGATACGAGGATATATCCTTTCTAGTCTCCAGCTTCGTCAGTGAAGACCCACAAGTGATGTTACTTTTTCGAATGAAAAAATTATTATGTGAAACAGGAACTATAAATATAAATTATTATATTGTATTTGATTAATCCAAATTCGATAAAGTCCCTTGATTTTTAAAGTAACGATGTGCTTATCAAATATATTTTTGATCTTGACCATCCTGCATGATTAAGAGTTGAGTTAGATTTGAAGATTCACATTCTTAAAATGAGAATTGTTGTCACCTAGTATTGTTTAACAATCACTTTAAAGCTAATAATTTTGAAGCACAAATAAACAAACCCCTCGGATGGCTGAAAAGATAAGGGAATAGTAACAAAAAGGTCGATAATAATAAGATATTATATTGTGATAATTTAAAATTGAAATATGATTCGAGTTATATTTGTTTTTACTTTTTAAATTTTTTCTCGATCAATCAGCTCATTCACTGAATGGTCAATTTTCACAACTTAAGAATTTTGTGTTATCAAATTCTGTTTGTAACTGATAACAAAATCCTACCTAGATGTTTATGCCAAACTAAATTTTGAATAAAGAAACACATGCATCAATAAGAATAAGGTAAAAAAAATCAAGTGTACGCTTTTTTCCTTGTCATGATTGGTGCATAAGTCTACTTTGAGCTGTTTTATTTAGCCATGACACTGATAAGGATTAAGCATCATCATCAGAATACAAGAACTTCAAAACTATATAACAAATTAACTTTTTTATTAATTAATTTTTTTTTCTCCAATATGTTAACTTCATGCAAAAAAACACCTAATATACTACATAAATACCCAATTTTAAATTTTAATCATCTGTCAAACACTTATCATTACGTTCTAAAATTAACTCCAGTGCATTTTGGCGTTATTGGTCTATTGAACACATACTTAATGACAAACCCTCTGCCAGTATGATGAACCTGCACATAATATTATTGAACGCATTGAATTCTTTCACAGTGACGAAGCTAAACCACGCAGATCTACGTAGCCAGAAAGGACTGTTCGCTTTCGCTCTTTCACCTTAGTCCGATAAATTACCCTGCACAATTTCAATTTTCAATCACTATCGCAACTCCCCAAGGTTTTGAATAGTTATAAGTGGATAATACAAGAGAATATTGTAATAAATGAAGCAGACAGTGATTCAACCTTAAGCCTTCAAGCCACATCTCAGTAACCAGAGTTTCCCCAGGGTAGACATGAAGAAGAAATCTGCCCGCTATGCTTTTTATCAAATCTTGGTCTCCTCGGCATATGCATTTGATGATTGCCCTAACTGCAAATCCTAATGTGCACAGCCCATGCAATATTGGCCGCGAGAATCTTTGGCAACAAGTTAAAAATCATAATCAGATTAGCCGAACAATGGAATGCAATCCGTATGGAGGAAAATGACCACAAACTGATGGAATTATATCTTAAAATGCTATGTAACCACTATTTCAAGAACTCCATGCATTTAATTCATGACCAGTCAACTAAAAGCTCCATGGCTGACAAGGGAGGAAAATTCTCATTCACCTAAGCACACACCCGGGAAAAGGGCGAAAGGGAAGCAATCTACTCCGAAATTTCAAGTATTTAACACTCTGCCAGCATTCAGAATACAGGATAGAGTACTAACCCGGCAACCTTTGCAACGATGGGATCTGAATGCAGAGGATTATAGTCACCAGATAGCCTATAGAGCAATGCCTGCCAAAGTGAAAAAAGTTCAGAATTGTGTAGAATTTCTAAGGAGTCATATCAAAAGTTTTCGAAGATGTGTTCAGGTTCCATAGATTCAAGAATCTTAACAGAGTGCTAGCATAGTGAAGAGTAGATGGTAGAGAGACAAGAATGGAAGATAGGACGATAAATGAGTTATGCTATTAGATAATCATGTGAACAGGGAGAACTCTGTCTCTGCCTCACAAGGGTGGCCCCTTCACCAACTTTACACATGAGTCCTATTTACCCCCACCCCCCAACAAACTAAAACTGTATTATTGATTGAACATCAAACCTCCTTAACCATCCTAACTGTTTTTATTCCTTCTAACACATACATACACTTCCCATAACCTGTCCTTATTCTGACATAGTATTTAGCAAAACTTTTTTGGGTTTCTCTTCTTGAAGGAGTTAGGTCAAACATTCTTTTAATAAAAGCTCTAAAATGTAAGCTCGCTTTTAATGAATAAAAATAAAAAGTAGCTTGCAGAAAAGCTACGGAGTTTTTTCTCTTTAGTCCTTCTCTGATGAAATCATGAAATATGACACCTCTAATGTCAGTGTCCTAACACCGGTAAGCCACAGAACCCCAGATCACTGATACTATCCATCACCACAATGCATAGACCAATTCTCTGCCCAAGTTACCCCAACCTCCAGTACACTACCACACCATACCCAGACAGTCACCACACTCGTAAACAACCTGACAACAGAAAATCAATGACTGAGGGACATTATTTCTCTCTTCCAATTCAATGCACAAGCCTTATTCTTTATTAAATGGAATCCCCTTTTGAGGAAGAGGGTGCTCCTATTTATGTATGGTATTAAGAATTCATTTCAGAGTAGCCTTTTTAAACCTACAAAAAAAATTACAAAAACCTGAAGAGCAAAACAGAGGGGGGAAATCTTAAAAGGAAATTTAGATCCAGTTCCTCGTATTCTTGTCATTAAGCTGTCCAATCAAGCAGTGACATTTAGACTTCTTCATTTAAGTCAACATATTCTTAATCGGGGTTTACGTTCTGGAAGAAAAAAAGATCCACAAGTTATTAATTGCTTGGATAACTTATTAACAAGAACATATAGAACTAGATGTAAGTTCGTCTGCTTAATTTGCATTGACAGGCATACGGGTTATGGAATATGTATTGATGCCGGACAGTTTCAATAGTGTGTGCAAAACTACCATAACCAAGGAAATAGAATCTTACATGCAAAACTGCATGAAATATTAATCCTTTTTTACACATTACAAATGCGGGGAACTAAGGAATTCCTTTTCAAAATTCAAAATTTGAAAATCATTTGGTATAAGTTGGACTTTTTAAATATATATCACATTGTTCCATAAGCTCAATTAACTGGTTCCCTCTATTGCTTTACTGCAATCATTGCAGTTCAAGGCATACGAATGACTGATGGCGTCAAAGACAGTTAACAATCAAATATCTAAGGCACATGGCTAGAAGCTGATAGGCTGAATCAACGTCAATGTTCAGATAGATGGGATAACATGTCATGTAATTTGTATTTAAGGGATTATTGTATGTGGGTAAGCTGGTTCAGAATTGCAGATACATATCCTAAATTGCTTTCCAAATATGTCACAGAAAATAATAGAGCACATACAAGGAAATGATGGAAAGGCCAAAAAAGGGATGCAGGGTGATTAATGAAAAATCCAATTTGTTCCAAACTATATTGTATAGTTATAACATACCTGAGATGGTTTGGTACGATCCTCAAACACTGAAAATGGTGTACTTTCAGGAATTTTCACAGCTGAAGTCTGATTCAAAGGGTAGTTTGCATAAGAAAATGGCTTAGATGACTTTGAGAAGCCACCAGCACCACGTAGAAAGACAGTTGTCCTGCAAGCAACTAGATAGTTGAGTGTGATGATAACAAAGCATTATAAAGAATGTTTTCAGGATTACCTGTTCATGCATAATAAATCACCAGAATCTTTCTCATAGCTTTTTGTTTCAATCTCCAAAATTGCTGCTTTACCTGAAATTAAAGACATCCAATCTTTAAGGGGAAAAAAATTAATACACGTGCATAAAGATATACATCTTCCAAGGATGTGAAAGCAAAAGTGCAGAATAAAGGCACACACACACACAACTGATCACCAGGTATAACCAGTTCTTTATATTCAACCTTTATCATGTAATCCCGCAAGACTGATTTTATTGTGTATCTGTAACAAGAATAATATATCATGAGTCTATCCACAAAGAATGAGGGAGAAAATCATAAGAATAGAAAGTTAACCCTAGCATGCTGACGAAAATCACAAACAAATATTTTTAGTATAGCAATTTTAGAGGTCCTGTGGGAGATAGGGATAAATTAGAGGGGTGTTCATATTAAAATTAATCCAACACAACTTAGATATCAGATATATATAGAACTAATGCTTCAACTGTCACTCGCATATGTTTTTTTTTTTTTCTCCAATAAACTTAAACCAAAATCAAAAGGCCATTCTTCTCAAGTAAATGTGTTTTTCTATAACTTTTCTTACTGAAAGTTACATTGGAATCAAACGTCACCAAGCTGACATAGCAATTTCAAATATGGGTAAAAATGCTGTCACTGTCAGATGCTTGAAATTCAGTGTCCCTCAATTCTGAAGATAGAATTTTCTGTGCTCTAATAATTGATCGAGTAAAACTTCATTCACATCTACCATTAGTTTGATTTTCCAGCAAATATCTGACATGTTGGTATATTGAGCTAAAATTGGCAATTTATCATAAGTTGGACCATTCAATCTAAATGTCAATTTCTAGTGAAAAAACCTTACATGACAGCTGGAAGGAAACGGTTTGTACAATTCTATGTATTGTTGTCCATGAAGCAGAAGCTGGGGATCAAATCTAGCATACAAGAAGTTTTACTTTTTGTTAATTATCAAAAGAGAGAACCAAGGAAGATTAACATAAAGAATATGGAGACCAAAATTGAAGAAACTATACATTCAACAATACAATAAATGCTAAGGGAATCATAATGAACAGTACATGAAGTACAAGTATAGACATATTGGAAGTAGTAAGCAGAACTCACTCCAAGCCAGGGAGATTAAAACTAGTCGCCTCGGAATTACCTATAAGCAGAGTGGCAAACGTAGGCAATACCTATTAAAGCAGAAAACGACGCATAAATAGGAAGTATTTTACAACTATAATTCACCAGAGACTGCCTAAACAGAAATGAATTAAAGATCTGAGTGTTGCTCTGGGTCAAAATAAATTGTTACATTGATCATTTACCAAGAGCGCCAAAAAAATCACAATTACCTAATAAACTTCCAACTGTCTTCTTGTAAACACCAAAGTGAATCCTTAGTAATATTTTTGCAGATGTGAATGGTGAAGAAATAAGTTAATCATCATTATTTCTCCATTTTAGGAACTACTAGAGTTAAGGTCAACAACTAACCCTCCACCTTTCTTGTCATTGAGACTCCAAACAGTTTTAATCCAAAACCCTCCAACTAAACTTGTCATTGAGACTCCAATCAGTTTTAATCCTTAAGCCAATCATAGAACTAACCCTCCACCTTTCTTAAGGATGCATAATTCGAGAAACAAACTCAATTCTTCTCCCACAAGCTCACTATGTGTGGTCAATAAAACACAATCATCGGGGAAAAAATAGATTAAACTAAACATTGATAACACTTTTAGAACAAATTATACCTTGATAAACTCCTGACCATTTTCATGGTAAACATATTTAAGCTCATCAGCGTCAACAGCATCTGATAAACACACCCCTACGCCTAAGGCATAAAGTGCTGCATCCCTGTTCAACACGTATCAGAGCATGTTCACTCACATTCTCCTTATACGTCAAACTAAATTGCGAGAATATGCGCATTTGAATATCAATTTTTATCGAAAGATTGACTTACAAAACGCCTCACCTTTCGGTATAAGAGTATTCAGTCTGCAGAGATAACAGAAATTCAGAAATTCAGAAATTCAGAATTCAGTTCGGTGTAAATTAAAAGAAATTAGGGATAGGAATATTACGTCAGGGAATTTGTGAGAAATCGCAAGCGCTGGGTCGAACTGTGATGCACTCGCCATCTCGCCTTCAATGACTCAGTTGAGACACAAAATTAAGCTTCTCTAAAACAACCTAATAGTTCTTTTCACAAGAACATCGATGGAAGAAAAGTAAGAGATAAATAAATTGGTATTCTTAGTTGATACAATGTATTTGGACATAGTACGATGACATGTTTGTATTGCGCATAATTAGATATAAAAAGTCAAGTGAAGTTCGTTGAGGTGATGGTTCGAATTTGGATATAAAATTTAACATTAAGAAATAAATATTTTTTTTGCTTTTGTTTTTTTTCATAAATCATAAATATTTGGATACAAACTTTGGCTGATTATTTTTTCTATGATTGCGAGATGGTTATGCTCTCTAAGAAAAGAAATCATATTTTATTTAATTAAATTATTCATTAAGGATGGGAAATAATTTTTCTATTCTATTGAAGCGAAGGTTACCTTAGTGTTAACAGTTTGAGACATTGAGATGTGGTTACAACTGTCATCTTCCCAAATGACAAAGTTCTTATTATAAGTAACGTTTAAAGGTATGGTTGAGTAGATAGGTGTAGTGGTAGTGGTGAATAATAACACGCAAGAGAAGAAGAACTAAATAATGAAAAAGACTTTTTGACATGAAATGTAGTGTAAGAAAAATAAAAGAAATCAATAAACAAATATAATAGTATTATCAGTATATTAATACTATAAATAAAAATAATTTTAAAAATAATTAATTGATCAAATGAGTTAGTAGATAATTTGGTTTCCTCCATTTTCACTTTGTGTGAATTGTGACTTATGCAATATTTGATGATAGGCCATCGAATTAGACGGTGGTCTACTCTACAGAAAATAAAGTGATTTAGACGATTTTCTGGTACCAAAAATATATTAAAAAACTACTAATGACAAAAAAAAAAATATCTGTGAAAAAAATAAATTCAATAAAAATCGTTATCTCTTGTAAATTATCAAGTGATTTAGGTAATGCATTTTGTATTAAAGAAAAAAAAATAAAATAAGATTAGAAACAAAAAAATAAAATCTGATAATTGGAAAAAAAACATATTTAAACTAAAAAATGTATATATCAAACAATTTTTTAGATTTCTACATACTTTATTTTTATAAAATAATTCAATTTCTATTAAATCATTTAATTTTATAAATACTTTATTTAAATGAAAATACTTTTTTAAATTTTAAGTTTTATATTTTTCCTTAATCTTATCTTAAAAGTACTTTATCCAAACACACCCAAGATTTTGATATCAACTTGGAATGGAGCTAAGAATGCAGATGGTTTACATAATGATTGGACAACACCAGGTCCAATATCTTAATTTGTTAATGAATGTTAAAGTTGTGTATGCATGTAGCAATTGAAATTAAAAGGATCTACACTGGCACAACAATGAAATGAATTGTAGAACCTGCTAAGCCAAGTTGAAACGCGGAGTTTCGGCAATCAGATTCACCTTAAAGAACAACAATACAAGTAAAATTGGAGAGATTCCAATGGAAATATAACATATTTCTCTCTCTATCTCTCTGGAAAAGAATTAATATGACCTCGAGAAGGGGTCATTTAGGGGTAAAATCATACATATTCATCATCTCACTGGACCATACCATAAATAAACGAAACACTCAACGATAAAATTATTAGTAGATAACTAATTTTCAGATTCTAAAGCTAGAAGGCTTGTTCTACTAGCGTGGACCCTTCAGAGTGGTCGCGTGTGTCTCCCACTTGCCCTGCCACAAAGAAGAGCATTCTTTGGAACAGGGAACTCGTCTCTGATTGAGGTTGATGCTGTATAAACGCGCATATATAACTGTTGGCCGAGGTATTGTCGTGCCCAAAACTCAGACCTCAAGTTCCACATTCCCACATTGTCAAGAGCAACATAAATAGCAGTCCATGACATTGGATATACCTGAACAAAATCAACAATCAAAGTTTCCTTCAGTTCTACTTCTAATTTAAACCACAACAATAGTCAGAAGCAAAACACATCAACAACGTTGTTAGGCCACAAAAAACAACACATGGCTGATCCTCACCTGGGTGGTGCAACGTGAAACTGCATCGTGGAGATTGTACTGGTTCCTGCTAGCAGGAGTCCACTGTCCCCCATCCATACTACATAAATAGTTTTACATATTTTAGACCAACAATTACTTATTTGGTTGAATTTGAGTATATATGAAAAGTTGTGGTAAGAGCTTACCCAACGACAAAGAAAGAGTAGCCATCGAGATGATAGCTTTGAACGATGTTCTCGTTGTTTTGGAAGACGATCTCCACAAAAGTTCTGTAGTCAGTTTGTAAAACGGAAGTGTCAAGGTAGATGCCACCACCAGTGGGTCTGTCAGATATGCTTCCCACGCGGAAAACACCCGAGATTTTGAAGTAATCCGCGAGCTTAAGAGGCGTGTCTGGGGCAACATAAGACACGCTGTTCAGTGCGTATCTTTGCTTCCCATTTACTTGACCAGCGGAACTCGCTAGTACGATGGTCTTGGTCGTGTTTATCAGACCGTAATGGTACGATCCTTGCGGGTTCGGTCTTGGTCCACTTGCTGTAAGGTTAGTCCTGAACATTAAGTATGTTTCAAAGTTATTCTTATCACTACTCAAATATTATATGAATTTGTATCAAATAAACGTTTCTCAAACAAAATACCTGATTGAGCGGGCCTGATTCAAGGACCAATCAATCTGGATTGTGGGCCCACCAGGGGGTGGGCCTGATACTGGGCCTGCGGAGTTGCTATAGCGAAGAACTCCAGTGGTGGTGAGAACCTTGGAGGAGAATCGTGTGGAAACTACAATGTAATAGTCCTGAGCGGGTTGATCCGCAGTTACCAACACTGAATAAGATTGTCCTACGTGAACGTCGAGAGAAGAGTACGTGGTTTGTACGGTGTGTGTTCCTTCCACTTCCACCAGCTTCATTTTGTGGTTCTGAATGCGGAAGTTAAGGGAATGTTGCAGACCCACATTTGATATTCTGAGCCTGTAAGTTTTTCCTGTTGTGGACATCATAAACACAAAAATGTTATAATGGATCGTAATTATCCTTAGATTTTTTTTTTTTCCAAGTATCAAGGGTTTATTTGCTTACCTTGTTCAACGTTGAAAGACACTCCATTAGGTCCACGACCATTGATAAGGACTCCATCGGGGAAAGGAAGCTTCTTACCGTTATCAAGATGGGCTTTTAGAGTCTGCATATAATCCAAAACATCCTTTAATTCTTAGTTATTGGAAAAAAAAAATATGTCTACCAACTAAGGTTTTAATTGGTTAAACCAAATTCAGATCTGCTTCATGATGTGAAGGGTTTTCTTTTGAATCCTTAACCTTTACAACTCACTGATTAATGAAAAAGATGTCTGTTATATAAAGAAGTATCACTTGTCCTAGTCACACACATCTTTTTGAGAATATTAAAATAGACATCTAATATAAGGAGCATGCTAAAAATAATATTTGAATGAACATTTGTGTGATATTTCTTTAACACCATATCGTGTATTTAAAAAATAATCTATATACTTGAGAGAGCATAAAATAATTTTACTGTCATTCAAGGTAACTGCAAACCATCATATATAGCAAGTCTATAGAATTTTATAAAAGTTATCCTTAAAAATATATAGATGATGATTTATAATTAATGGATCATGTAAAGATTTTTGGTCCAAAAATGTTTCCCTTTCAATAGCTTTTGCAGGATATGATGTCGTGGTGATGTGGTAAGTGTTGAACTGTTCAATCTAATTAATTGCACAAAAACTACCACTTTCTTTTACATGAAGAAAGCTTGTACTTTGTTTAAGTTGAATCAAATATAGAATGGCATGGTCCCAATCAAACTCAACAAATTTAGGAAAAAAGAGAGAAAAAAAAAAAAAAAAAAAAAAAAAAAAAAAAAAAAATAAAAAAAAAAAAAATATAAAAAAATATAAAAAAAAAAAAAAAAA
>Ga0099825_1004531_pt1 | contig 18169 bp, 10 predicted proteins | sample SiratroredBW_FD_76838 | JGI IMG/M metagenome (GOLD analysis project Ga0099825, IMG submission 76838) | Root nodule microbial communities of legume samples collected from California, USA - Siratro red BW | ecosystem: Host-associated > Plants > Roots > Nodule | place: USA: California | collected...
AGTCCAACGGTGGGCTCCGCTTGAGAAACTGATGAGGTATGGAAACAGAAACTTAGAGAGAAGTCAGAGGAAAAGAGGTTAGGGGTTTTTAGAGAGATGATGGCTTGAGTTGAAATGAGACTTTACTACTTACTTTTTCTATAAATACGCGTTTTTAGTTTAATAATATAATAATCAAGTGCTCATTCCACTTTTACCATTTCACTCAAATGACAGATTTTCAGGTTATTACAGTCACAACTCTCATGTTTTCGTTTTCAATAGTAAAATATAATACTTTTTAAATAACTTTTAATATTTTTTTTGTCAACGTGATATTGATATAAATTTTGTTGATAATTCACTTCTGTTAAAAAAATAAAAATAACAATTTATAATAAAATCTCTTAGTTTTTATCCATAAAACTCCAACATAAACTTCAAATTTAGCTATTCTCCAACAATCATTTTGAATTAATTGTAGATGTTTTAATAATTATAAATATTTATTATCAGTATTTCATTACAAATATTTTTAAAAATACTTATAACAAAGTTGAATCTTATTTTATAATAGATTATTTAAATTCACTTTATCAATATAATTATAACAATATAATAATTTATTATTATATTATTATGTAAAAATCATTTATATAATCAACACATTTTAATAAAATTCCCGTGTAATTTTACTTAAGATTAAAAATCCGTATAATTAAAAAGAAAAAATTGTTAAATTAATTAAATTTAAAAATTCATAAAATGCATAAATATCTGTTAATTATATTTATAACTAAAAGCTTAACACTATTCATCCATTATAATTATAAGTAAATTATTAGTTGTGTTCATCTTCCCTTTATCATCTTCTGGAAGATAATTTTTTTTCTCTCAAAAAAATGTGTGAAGAAGCATGCATGTACAATGAATCAGTAACACATTTACACTTGAAACATCATCGTCTAACAAGTAGAGCTATCTCAGATGCAACTATCAATTCAAAATCCCATGTCTCACTTTTGGTCTGACAAACCAAAAAAAAATAAAAATTCTAAAATTAATAAATTTTAAATACTTTAAAAATTTAAGGTTGTAGTATTTTAATATTTTTGATCCTTATCGTGACAGTGCTGTAAAGTTTCTGTTATTATTTAAACAAATAAGTGGAACCAAATGTCCACATCTTCTCTATTAAAGGTAGGGAAAATTATTGTCAAGTTATTTTGGTTACTAAATTTTATCGTATGAAATTAAAAATTAAAAATTATTAATTTATCCATATAATTTGTTTCTATAAATTAATAAAACTCTAATCCTTCTACATTTATATTTAAGTAAGAGTTTTGATTTTCATCTGCTTGCTTGTGGAATACATATATACTCGTATTCATTGATTATTAACGTAAAATTAATAATTTAATAAAGTGATGTCAATTAAAACAAGATCTTGAGTAATATTATTGAACCCTAATATAAATTATTCAAGCACAAGTCATATTCAAATAATATTAAAAACTAAATAATTTTACAAAATCATTAAGAGTAACGTTTGATAACTTTTTAACGAAACTAAATTTAGAATAGTTGCATGTTGTTCTGTACAATCAGTATACAGACATGGCCTGCATATACGTACAAAGAATAATTTTACGGTCACATACGTAAATGGCTGCATATACGTACAAGGATAATTTTACGGTCACTCAGAATTGACATTTGTATATACTATATATAGCGTAAATAATATAATATTCCAACACAACTTTTCAAAGCACAAATATTTTATTATAAATTGAAACCATGTTCAACCTCTCATGCATTATTTTACTATTTAATAAAATATACACTCATATATATAAAAAATCATTTTAATATCGTATATTATTTGTTTCTTTACATGTAAATAGCTCTTAAGTGTCAACCAGTCATTTGTCAATTTTTAAAAACTTCCATGAAGAAACACAACCTTATAACCGGGATGATACAAGTTATTTATTAATATACAAAATTATTGTTTTAGAAGGAGAAAACAACAACACATGGAAGAGAGTATTACACCATATTTAACCTATGGAATAATTGTGAAAATCAGACTATGGTACTATTAATTTTGAGTAAGTTTGTTTAAAATAATTAATTTTTGAATGAGAGAAATAAACTTTTACACAAGGAAATAAAGTGGAAAAGAGATAAAATTGATTAACAAAGTTATAAATTTTTAAATTAAGAACAACTAATCTATTTTTTTTACAACTTTAAGTTATTGTTTTGAAAAGAAAAACTTATTTTACAAGCGCTTATTTTCTTACTTTTTTTTTTCTCTAAATATTCTATACCTTATTAAAGTTGTCAACTATTTTTTCTGTGAATCATTTAATAAGATTTGACTCAAAGTTTAAATAGGTTACAATTTTTTGTCAGGCCTGTACCTTATTTTGATTCGTTTTAAAAATTTAAAAATTAAATAAAAGATTAAAAATAAAATAGGTATCTTTAAATTAAAGTCATATTAATTAAATTAATTTTAATTTTAAATATAATAATTTAATATATATATATATATATATATATATATTAATAAAGTAATAATATATTACTTTATACAGTATAATTATTATTTCATAGAATGAACCTGTCCCTAGACTTACATGAGTCCAATCTAAACTCATTTAGCTTGTATTCTAAATGGAGTGGGTATAAAATGTTCTAGTTCACTTTATATCACGATTTTGTACATCTAATTTGATTATTTTGTGAGCTAATAACTTAATGGAAAATCAAAATCATAAAAATAATAACTGATTTTTAGAATACAAGTCTTTAAAATTATCTGATTAAAAAAATAATAAAAGACATATGATGTAAGTGTTGAAAATAAAAGGTAACGTGATATAATAAAACTTACCTAAAATAAAGTCCCACATTGAGTTTAAAGAGTGAAAGTACAGTGAGGGGTTGTTATCATAAACCTCACCTTGGACCCATTATAGATTTTGAACTAATTAAGTTTGGGTTGCTTTCACCCTAGTTTCATGAGATGATGAGGTTGATGTGTGTGAAGTTATTAAACTCCACAAACAAGAAGCAAAGGAACTAAAGTGATGTAAGAAAGCATTGAGTTTGGGTTAGTTAGTGCAAAAACTAAGTGAAAAATACATGCATGTGCACCATGGCTGGACTTCACAAACACCTATGATACCCTTACCAATGCCACTTGTCTCTGCAATCCTTCTCAGTGATTGAGACCAACAACACTGTCCTCTCCTCTGCTACACTTTTTAGGAAAAGTTGTCCTTAGCCACAACTCACAAAATTCATGGTCCCCTTTGCCTTAAGTGGTCCTAATTGCCCTACACTTTCTAACTTCTCTTACTCTCACATTCACACTCTACCATCCTCATACACCTGTTATATCAGTTTTTTCATCCATTAATATTCTTCTTTCAATACTTTCAACCTAATTTAATCTATACAAGAAATGTTCTATAAATGTTTATAACACTTCTGTAGGTAGAACAAAACATAAACCAGCTATTCAATAAACTAAAGTTAACCTATGTATCATGTGCACAAGTTATTTCTTTTTGCATCTCTCAAATCTTACTTTAATTTGTATGTAACTTTTGGACCATCTTTCCTTTACCACATGATCAAAAGGTTTGGCTTTGAAGCCATGTGAAAAGAATATTAATTGTATATAGAATTTGGAATGTTTTAAATAATATATAAGATCAAATGTTAGAATTTGAAATTTATCTTTGTTTTAAATTGGTCCATGGGCATGTAATTTCAAAAAAGAAAAACTGTACTTCTTCAAATCTATACTGTTAATTTGATATGGTTGATAACTTTGGTTCCAATATTCACAAGTTAGGTCACTATGACTTATTGGTTATTAAGAATAATAATTAGTAATGTTAGAAAACCTAATCAATATAAAATAATTAAAAAAGTGTTAAAAGGTTGAAAATAAATTAGAACTTTTCTTTTTAGATTTTCAGATCTATTTTTTTTCTAAACTGAACTATTTGATTTTAATTTTAAATTAAAAATCAAAATCAAACTGAAATATTAAATGCGATATTATAAATTTAGAATTAATTAGCAACTAAATGGGATATTATAAACTTAGAATTAATCTGCAACTAATAAACTAATAAATATGTATTGTAAAAGTTTTTGGATGATGCATTGTATTAACTTATAATAGGTTTATATTTCATTTTTTTAGCAGCAATAAGAAATAAATAAATAAGAAACTTTTGGGTGTTTCAACCTATATACAAACAATATAATTATATTGTGTTCAGTAAATGTAGATATGTTTAATAAGTCAAACAAGTACAGAATATTATAAGCATTCAAGATTGCTTGACAGTCAAATTTCTCTTTCATTACTCAAGAAGATATTTGTCTAATCTATTATATATGTAAAACCAATGCACATTTCTAGACAAATCACAATCAAACATTCCCACCAGACCTCCTTAAGACCAAGACCAATAAAAAACTCTGTAATTTTATTGTCATCATTGTATCCTTATTCGAACCACCTTGTCTAAAAGCAATTTGAATTTTGTCCAATTGTAAAACTCTAGTCATAACACAAGAGCTCCCAACCAAAAACTAACAAAATTTCGGTCTGGATTGGATATAAAAGTCAATATATTGAACTCCCACAAGTATATGCAAAAACAATATAGTACTAATCCAAATATTTTTCAACAATAGTTAAGGGACAATAATAAATGTAACTGCAATCATTACTACATATCTGTCCCTTCAAAATATGTTTATATACATCAAAATAAGATAATAATTTTATATTGTGATTTTTAACTATATAATTGAGTATATAAATATCACAATGTGAAAAAGAATTATATGCCTAATATGTTGAAGAGATTTAGAAATTATTACTTTATTACAATTTAATTATATATGCATAATGATTAGTGTAACATAGGTTGAATCATGTCATTAGTTTAAACCTTAATAGTAGAACTTTACGCATTATATATTTTTGCAAAATCCATTCAAGCCATTCTAACCTAATACTAATTCAACCTAATTTAGATGGGTTCACATTGCTTACAATCTATTTTATTATGATATTTAACACCACTCACTAATATTTTTTATTCACTAACATAAAACAAAAACTATTAAAATTTATCGAAATAAAATTTAGCACTCAATATTTTTTGTTGTTAATTGAAGTTCCCATAAAATCAAGAGTTAAACACAATTAAACAATAATAAAAGTTATTAGCATATGAATACATAAGTTTATATTTACATAACATGGTGCTATTAATCAAGGATGGTCATTGATATGTATGTGTCTATAAATATAAATTTGAAATACAAGGCAACCCAGAGATATTCTTCAAATTGAAGTAATGTTTGAGTTTACAATTATTTTGTGATGTGACCAAACCTTTAAAAAACTTATTTGTCAATTTTGACCCATATGAGAGAGAACCTAACATTGATCCACTGTTTGAATTATATATATAGTGTGCTCTTCTTTTAAGCACAACTATTATAAGGGTTATTCTGCATGCCTAACTGTGGTCCTTCCACACATCAATTATTAAAGAGAAACTATCTTTTGGTGTAGTTTCATGTTCTAGCCTCACATTCACAGTATGTTCTTATGCATAATAATAGTCTCCAATTCCCTCTAGACCTATGTTACATCCTTAATTCTTTTTAATTTAAAAAAAAAAACTTATTATATTCATTAAAAGTCACACCATAAACCCAATCAGCTCTAATATAATAAATTTTCATATTATTCTAAAAGAAAAAGTAAATTTTAAATTTAAATCAATTTTATTAAACTAGTTTATAAAGTAAAATTTAAACATAATTCAATCTTATTAAACTAAACTGTTTATAAGGTAAGATTTATATTTCTTTATATATTATAACATTACTATATATGTATTTGGTAGACATAAAATTTATAACATTAGATTTTTGAAATCATTAAGTTGTTGGATATTAATTTTATAAAAAGTTAATCTATTTAAAAATTTGTTAGATTTACTAGTTATTGGATCATTTTCTAATTAAGACAATAACACCAAATATGAATTTTTTTCTCCAAAAGATAAACTAATCTTGGATCATTATATCTTTTAAAAGTTTTATATACACTTGAATAAATTTAATCACAATATTCTCTATTAAATATGTAACACATTCCATTAATATATAATTTACAATTTACTAATTTGCATTGAGACATATTGTGTTACCTACATCATAAGTTATGATTTTAGGTACTTCTGCCATTAAAATATATACTCATTGACACATTAAAATGATTGTGCATGCTTCTAATCTAGTATCTAAGAAGGGTTGAGTATACTTTATGAAGTGAATTTAACAAATTAGATTCTAGAAAGTGTAATGATACTCTACACGAAACCTTGGTTTGATGTGTAAACATCAAAGAAAAGAAAACACAGGTTTGTTAAGATTGATGAAAGCTCTCTTCACATGCTACCTTCTTTACGTGTTCAATTATCTTCCATTAATTAATTGGCTCATCTTCTTCATGTCTTCATGGCTAAAATAAAAAACATGCAAGTACACTTAAAAGACACATCATGAAACTGTTTCTTAGTCATGTATCCATGGTACTAGGATTTGGTGATTGGTGTAAAGAAAATCCAAAGGGTAAGCACCATTTCACACAAAACAATATACACATTTGCACATTTTGCTTAATAAGTAGAGCATATGACAATTGAGGGTGAATTTTGAATTTTGTAAATTCAATATGAAAATTGAGGGTGATTATTTGAAGATGCATTACACCTGCATCTATGAAATGACTTTGTCCTCCATTTTTTTTTTCTTACTCTAGTATTAAACACACACAATGAATTAATGATACAAATATACCTAAGTTTTATCCATCCCTATTTTCTTATAAACTTTAGAGATTTGATAGTTGATTTAAAATGTTTATCAAATAATTTCTAAGGTTAACTGCTGTTCATCATTCTAAAATGTTTGTGAAAATTAAAGAAATATATTACGTATTCAATGATACATTTACTTTTAAAATCAATTCTGATTTTGTCTATGAAAACCTAAATAGTTAAAAGATATTTCACTTAAATGAATTTTATAAGAATCAAATAGAATTCGCAATAGAATAAGAGATTAATTGTTTATAATTGTTTGGTTACATAGAGTTTTTTTTTTATAATATTAATAATGAAAAATCATTCAGTATTTTTAAAATGTAAAAAATATGTATATAGTAATTGTAATTTGTTAAAACTTAGACATTTAAATTTTTCTGTAATATTATGTATTTTCTAAAATTTTTAATGTTTTTCTTCTTTAAAAATGTTATAGTGCTTCAATATAATTATTTTCTGGATCCGTCACTAATTTTATCCAAAATTTATAAGGGAGTGTCTTTTTCATTATAAAATGATTAATTCAAAAATGAAAAATTATATTTGAAATAATTTTATTATAAAAAATTATGTAGATTACTGTGCAGGAAGGAAAATTTCTGAGTCGTGATTTTCTTGTTTATGTGAGACCAAGAACACTACTAAATTCACAAATGAAAAGCCCACAATAAAAAAGACTAACGAAATTATTTCCCAACTTGAGATTGAATGGTTTCTCTGAATTAGCCACGGAAAAAAGGTAATTACAAATAAAAAATAAAATAAAAAATATTTACAAGTTAAAAAATGAATAGAAGTATCTAGGAAAATAAATAATATTTGTTTATAAAAATGTACTACAAATTTTATAACCTGTGATAGAGATGGAGAGAAAAAGTAAATCTCTTTATTATTAATTCATTGGCTGTATCTGCGAATGTTTTAAGGTTTTGCTAGCTTTGTCAGTTGAGAAATTATATCCTCTCAACTCATCTTGTTCATCTTTCAAGGAATGTTTTGCTTAATTTGACGGTGTTTCCTTATGTTCTCAGAAGTTTGATGTAAGTCTAATTTACTTTTTCTATTGTTTGGGAAATAGATAATTTTCAAGTAAAGAAAATTATTTAAAATTAAGAGTAGATTTGATTTTGATTAGGGAGTACGTCTCATATTCGAATGATTAATATTGTGTTTGGATTAATTTTGAAATAAAATTGGTCACTTGAAAATGTTTGATTTTAGTTAAATGTCTTAATATTTTGAAACTGTACATAATAAAATATAACAATTTAATACTGAAATAAATTATTATTTTATTATTATATAATATTTTATTAAAAAATAAGTGTGAAATAAAAGTAATTTGTAAAGAATAGTGTTGAAAGTAGAAAGTAGAATTTTTCTTTAGTTAAGTATTGTTGTGTGTTTTATTCGGTTTTGAATGTGATAATTAGTTAAAATGGTTAATTTAAGTTGTACTTGTTAATGAAAATAATATATAGATTTAAGTAGTAGTAAATTGGATTAAAAACCTCTATAGAATATACAAAAGTGAATTTTAGAAAGTAAGTTATCATTTTTTATAGTGAATATCTGACTTTATTAATGATTCATGGATTAAAATATCATGAGAAGTTAAGGCAAAGTATTGATATGAAATATTATAATTCTATTGAATGAATATATGGAATGTTAAATTAGATTATTGAGGTAATATACTTGATATGATACACGTTATTTTTAATGCTGAGTGTCTAAATTTAAGAAGAGATATTTTAACTTTATTAATGGTCCAAATCACATGGATTAAAATATCATGTGATAAAAAGTTGAGACAGACACTACTATTATATATGTTTGATTATATAATTATTTATAGAATAAACTTACTTAAAATTATGGATATTTATGTAAATCAAATATATAAGACATATTTAATACAATACAATTATGTAAAAAGATGTCTATTTTGTATCTTGTATGTATTGGAGTTAGGTTTATTATAAACCAACAATGCTTTGAAATTGATCATGTAAAGTTGATTTGGTCTATTTATTATCTTGTATCCATTAAAACTGAGATTAGTATTTTAAAATAAACCAGATATAATTGATTTAATTTGTTTGCTATCTTATATTCATTAGAGTCAAATTTAACAATATTTTGAAATTAATCATATATAATTAGTTTGATTGATTTAAGTCATCACTAACATGTATTTCTATGTATAAATAACTTACCTTTTTTTTGTTGTAATTGTGCTTGGTATATGAATATATGATATTATCAATCCAGGAAATGATTTTAGATAGACTTAGATAATTTTTGTCATATATATTTACATAAGTCCTTGTCCACAAATAGTAAAATGTTTTCTTGTTATCTCACAACTCAACCCTTGTCTACAAGATTTTATGCAAGTTGAGATTTTTCTTCAAAATTTACGGGATTGTTCTCATTAAAAAAAGTGAATTTGCATAGGATTCCTAACAAATAAGTTCTTTTTCAATATAAATACCTTCTAACTAATTACCATTTTATTTTATAGAAATCAATTTGATATAATGACAATATTTTGATTGATATGCAACCAACAAAATAATATCACATTCTCATCAAATCATTTGAACATATCCTCTATTTGTAAAATTGTATTCAGCACATCATCACATAATTTCATTATTATTGTATGAACGTGATAAAAAAATCAACATACAATTAGTATTAGAACATTCTTACATCTCCTTATATCAACATAAATAATTACAAAGTCCTTTTAAGTGATATAAGAAATATCCAAAACAACAACTATTACTCATATTTGGCCTGAGATATGACAACTCCATTAAATGACTTACTTGGGCCGTCACAAAGAAATCATTCACAGTATTCCTAATATATTAATATGTGAATATCAAGCTTATTCACACATATATAAACATTATTGCTATTATCTTATTGATTTAAGAACTAAAGAGGTTAGTAATAATAAACATTTTGCTATTTGTCATAATGTGATTAGGGATGTTATCCTCCTTGACTTTACCACATTTTTACACTTATTTTAAAAAAATAAAAAAAAATATAAACAGAGTAATAAAAGTTTTACTGTACTAATTTTCTTTGTTCTCCAGACTATAATCTTTATCAGTTTCTGATAGAATAGTCTGGTCTGTTTTAAAATCACTAATAGAATAAATGATCTTTTTTGTCCCTAGTATATAGATCGATAAAATTTAATTGCTTAAAACTAAAAACTATTATTTAATCTCAAAATATGTTTGATTAGATCCTCAGTCTTCTATAATTTTTATAATCAAATCCTATACTTAATAAAAGCAACACAAATTATTATTTTTCTAACTAGTTAAAGTCATCATAGACTAACTCAAGACCCAATTAATTGCAAAGAACTTACAGAATCAATACATCTTTTTAAATTAATACAGAACTAATGAAACAAATTGTTAAAGCAAAAAGTAGAAGTTGGCACTTAAACTACCAATCAATGGAGCAAATTAGCAATATCAAAGGCACTACCATCATAATTAAACCAGTAAAGGACAAATAACAAGTATATAAGCTGGCATTTAACCAACCACAAGGAGCCTCAGAAAATGAGATTTTACATAAAAAAATAACATGGGGGGCGTAATTCATTTTTTCATCTTTTTTTTACAAAGGCAAAATAGACTAGCACAAAAGAACAGTGAACGGAGTCACTGCTATTGCTGTCAGAAACAGTGGTTTCCATGTTAAAGGGAAAAGGTATATGTTGTTTTAGAATGTACATACCCAATGGCTCAAGACAAAACCCTCACACTTGTTACCATCTATCAACAGCATTAATAATCTAGTGAGGAACTGGTTTCAGCAGTTTCATCCTCACTGAAGCTAGAAGGCATCTCTGCAGCAGATCTGCATGTTCATACATAATGCCATTAGAAAAAGGATACTTTTATGTTTAAAAGCTTCTTTACAAAGTTATTTTTGGCCTATTTTAAAAGAGAAGAGAAACCCAAAAAAGGTTTAAAGCCAAACACTACCTAAATAAACATGCTCATGATCTAATAAAAATATTGAGGACCTGAGTGATCATATATTGTCATGAGAGACAAAAACAAACATAGAAACACCCACCTATGAATTTTCCTTTGCTCCATCTCAGCAACAGGTGACGGTTTCACATGATATTGTTGAAGCATGTCAACTTTAGCTCGCTTTGCAAGCTATAGACATAGTAAAGCAAAACATCATATACATGTGTGGAAGGAGGGTAGTGAGGTCATTAGGAAATCAAATAATCACATTCCAGAAGGACAATTTAGACATCTAAAACTAACCATGATTTCATTTGGAAGCCTGCCTGCTCCATCTACATCGCGGTATGCATTTTTTGCTTTCTGGTCCACCTTAAACATTTCTTCCTGCACAAAATATAAGCATTTTAAACCATCTGTAAGCATGATAAATTGATCATTACAAATATAACACAGAAATGTAGTAACAAACCTTTGCCATCCTAGCAGATAATGCTCTTTCTTCAGTATCCATGGGAACACGGGAATTTCGGATTGAACTAGAAGGTTTAGATTTTACATGTCCACTCCTTTGTATTCTCTTTGGATTGATCTTATCATAACCATGCATCATCAAGTCTTTTGGCTTAACCGCAAGCTTCTCTTCAAAGTGATCACTATGGTTAGAAGCAGAATCAGATCGCATCCCCTCAACCCCATGCTTATAGCTCATTCTATGATTCTTAGCACTGTTATAGCCAGATGCTTCTCCAGTAGAGTCTTCATACAAATCTGGGAAAGGGGTCCTTCCAGAAACATGAGTGGTATAAGCGTAGAAAGGTTGCCTTTGTTTTATATTCTGAAGGGCTTTATGATCTTGTTTATCCTGGAAATCAGATTCATGCAAGCAGCCAAAGTCAGCTCCTATATGCAAATCTTGGGAATTAAATTTAGTATAATGCGAATCGTATCTCTGCAAATGCATATCACATAATCAATGCTATTTTTAAATCCAAGATTATTTTTGTTAATAAGCTATTCTACTAGTTCCATTTTGGTAGTTTACTGGCAATGGTAATAACCACTCCAGTCCATTTCTTTATCATTACCACTAATCTAGGAAGCACCGACACCTCTGTAGAATAGTACATTGTCGGGTCCAAAACTTACTTGGACACGACAACGACACTTGTTTGACAACCTCCAACACGTGTTTGACATTCCTCAACAGAGGCACAATTTTAAAAAAATTCAGTTCAAATGCCTCTTCAATTCGGGTTGAGCATAAGCAAAGAAAGTGAGCAGACTCCAATTATTGGACAACACTTCCTAAATACTACTATAACAAAAAGGTTAAAAAAAATTAAAAGAAAATAGATCATTATAAATAATACATCACTCATTTTTTTAGGTTTGTTTTCATCAGATTTAACTTATTGTAACTATTAAGATATGTGTTTCTTATTTAGAATTCTATTGTGAAGGGTGTCATTGCAGGGAAACTGTAATAAATATGTTTTTATAGTGTGAATTATATAAAACTAAATTTTCGATTGAGATTTTTGTCACGTTGATTACATATATCAGTGGTGTCGTTGTATCCTATATTTTGGACATTACTTTGTTCTGGTGACTGTGTCCATGTTGGAGCCGCTAAAGCCTAAACCACTCCATTTTCCCAGCCACTTTTAGAAATCCAAAATGTAAAAATGAGAGAGATTAAACAGAAAATTGTGGCCAGGGGTGGGTGACAGGATGCTAGACTTGGCAACAAGAGGTACTTATAGCTATCAAATATGGTTATATGGGTATGAATACAACTGTAAACAATTGTTTCAAAGAGAAATGGTTTGAATAAATGTCATAAATTTCAATAGTCAAAAAGTCAGAACCCATAAATAATTATGATTTAAAGAAAAAGTATTAATTACTAAACTCATAACATAAATGCATTAGAAAGGTCACTTACAGAGCTGAGATGGGGTTTTTTTGCAGCAGAGATTTCTGGAGAATTCAGAAGCGGAGGATCTGCTACACAGAATGGTTCTGCCATAGCACCAATAGATTATAAGGTACCGATCAATCTATTCTTAAAATCACTCAATGCATTTAGAAAATGATCATGAGTTAACGACAGAAAAAATAATGCTTCATGCTTCATTATTTTTTCACAATTTGATGTGTAGCAGACAACAACACATTCCTTTAACCCAAAATGGAAAATTACATTTTTTCAGTTTCAACACTAAACAGCATTAATCTTACAAAATTAATTGAATGAGACATCAAATGGGAGAATACAATATGATGCAACCTACCATTAGCTGGATCTTCAGTTTGGCACTCGAAGGCCCCCGGAGGAAGTGGATCAAATTCTATACCAAGAAGTGGACCATCTTCCTCATAATGCCTTCCTAATTGCTTCTTAACAGCAGTTATAGCAGCATGTTCTATCTCGCCCTTCACTTTCAAATACCCTGATGGCTTGTATCCCACGTTAACTGCACCTTTGGGATTTAAGGGTGGAAGAGCTCCATTAGGTGTAAGATGTCTAGAAGGTTCAATATCATATGGATCCTGACCTTGAGCAAATGCCCTTCCTTGCAAAAAGGAGCTGCTCTCAGATGATGTGTCATCCACTCCACTAACATTTTCCGGATAACGGTTCCTCCGTCTGTGAGTCATATCAGCAACAGATATTTCCTGATTGTAGAAGCCATGGCTCTCAACCTCCTTAGGATCCAGATACCTGTAATCAGCATGTTTACTGCTTCCACAAGAATCTTGCCCTAGTCCACTGCCGCGATCCTGGATGACACCGCTTGATCGATCTTGTCGTCCATTAGCCACAGCTTCGTCTTTCATTAATCTTTTATCCTTTAGCCTTCTGTGGCAAAACCATCCAGATATTTGCTTTTCTGTCAATCCTAACTCCTCAGCAAGTTCTACTTTCATTTCCTCTGTGGGGTACTTGTGCTCTGGAAACAAAAGTTAAAAAATGAAATTCCTCAGAAATTACCACTTTGCAAATTGCATTAGCTTACACACACACACACACACACACACATATATATATATATATATATATATATATGAGAAAAAAGTATTCTTACCATTATAAAATTTCTCCAAGGCCATAAGCTGGTATGGTGTTTTCAGCTTTCTTTTCTTATTTTTCTCATTGGAGACTTTATTTTCTTCTGATTGCAATTCACTTGATTCTAAACACCAACAAGAAATTCGGGAAGTTTAGTACGTGTGTTGTGTTACAATGAAAAACATAATTACAATAATATAAGCCAGAGAAAACAATCAAGAAGCATCTTATGTCATATTAACCGCTCAAATTGATTCACAAATGTTATGGAATTAAAACATACAACTATATACTGCAGTGGCGAACAGTTATGACAATATGGAAAATAATGCATACAGTGGAATTGAAGTAAAGTTATCCGTGTGAAGTGTTGATAAGATCATAAGAAGCAAAAAGTTTCTTTCCCTAAATATTGAATCAAGAAGTGACTCAAAACCACTAGCATGATATCATTCGTCACATGATACAAGTTTGACACAGCACTGGCCAGTTACCTTCTCCACATTTTTTATAAGTTTTCTAAACTTTAATAATATTAATCAAATTTGTAATCTCCTAGGTCTTTCACAGAGAGCCCATGATTTGTGCCAATCAAGACCAAGTGCAAGTGAAAGAAGAAAAAAAAGAGCAACAACAACAACAACCAAGCCTAATTCCACGCATTCCACACGGAAAGTAGATCCAACCGATTCATGGTCATTGAAAGAGCAAAACAAAACTTCTCCAATCCATACAAAAAGAAAACATGGAAGAGAATAATGTACGAAGACATCAAGTACTAAATTTGAATCATGATCAAAATCAATCAAACCCCATATGAACCCTTCAGTTTGACTCACTTTTCCAGACCCCAAATACCCCAAATTGAAGAACTTGGAGGCACACCCACCATTACAACAACCTAATGCAAACAACCCAAGTTCCGGGTACCAACAATCAATTTCAAAAGCATGGAAATTTAAGTAATCTGAGAAAGAACAAAGCACAAAATCGAAGACCCAAATCCGTGATAAGGCTAAAGTAGAATAAAAACACAATACCTTCCATTGGGGTGAGGAATTGCGGTTAAGAAGGATCCTCTGTTAAAGTTTTGGGGCGAATTTTGTTGAGTGGCTTGTGAGAAAAGCGAGGACCCGTTTGCGGGAAAAGAAAAGAGAATGCAAGGACATTAACAAAAACAAAAACAAAAACGTGTGTTGTCTGTAACTGGGTACGTTTTCAATTTGACCCCCTAACTCCGCTTAGGAACAGAGAAAGGAGCTTCTGGTGAAGGTGGAAAGACAAAGCCAGAAGAAACAAAATCAATTCGTCTTATGTCGGATTTTCTGTGCTTGCTTGTTCCAATCAATCTTTGCATTCCTCCAAAATAAATAAACAGATGAATAAATAAATCAGATTTACCTCCACTAAATAAAGTAAAATCCGTTTCAAAGGATAATAAAACATGTTGTTTTAATCGTAGATACAAATAAAATTCCATATATTTTTCGTTATTCTTGCTTGTAAAGATAGATTTCACAATGTTAATGCAAAAAAATAAAGATACTTATTGATTTAGATCATCTCCACCAATATGAAAATAAAAAATATATGATTTTTAACTTAATGAGATTAAATGTTATGATAATGGACTATCTGTGATTTATAAACTTAATTTACAGACCCAATTCAGAGATATATTTTTCTTATTATTAATTTTTTATATGATTTTTTTACTATATCATCATATATTTTTATCATTTTTGTTATTATTTAGTTTATGTAGTCAATTAAATAAAAAAATGTTTTTTTAATATTGAAATTTTGTGTGGATATGTAGGATAAATTATGTACTTTTTTTTTTATGAATTGTAATATGTATACATAATTGGGTCAAATAATTCTAATCCAATTAATTTGTTAAAAGATTTAATTTTTAATTTTCATTATTTATTGTTTTCTCAAATTAATTCAACCTGATTAAATTTGATAGATTAAATTCAATTTTCTCTTAAATTTGATTTAAATCAACTGGTGAACCCCTTCCTAGGAAATATAACTGTTAGACACATGAACACTTGTGCTAATGGAAAAAAAGAGAGAGAGAGAGAAAGGAAATAAAGATGGAATAAAAAGTGGGAAAAACAAGATCAGTTATAATGTGTAGTGAAAGAGTAAACTAGATTAATGAAATATGAAAATTATAATAAGGTTTTTCTTTTACTATTGTTATGGATTGTTGTTATTAACAGAGTAAAAAATTTAACCTAACTTGATTGACTCTTAACTATATAACTATTTTATTATTTCCATACAGATACACATGTTAAAAATATAAATATAACTTTTTATGTTTTGCAAACTTAATAGAATACTCTGAAAATCTACATCCATATATCCACCTGTAGTAATATATGATATAAATATAACAAGAAGATAAAGAGAAGATAAAATATAATATTTTAATATTTTTTTTTCTAAATATTTGTTAAAAAATATTTTTTTATATATGATTTTTTAAAGTAAAAAACGTATTGAAAGCAGAGTGACAATTTTATAATCACAAAGTATAAATAAAAATACAATACACAAGTAAAAATTAATATTAAGTGTGTATGCAACAAGATAATCTAATCAATCGTATTTAAATTTGAATTGATGAGAAATATTCTAATTAATCATTTTTGGTCTTTTCAATATTTAGACCTGGCATTGTTAATACTGTACCAAATGTAGTTTTTTTTACAACAAAATATTTTTTTTATCAAATGAATTTATCAAGTGGAAAATTTTGAGAATGGTAAATAAACAATGGCAACTCATTTAGAACATAAATTGTTTGTTTCAATTTAAAATGAAAATTTTGGTCTCAACTAACTCATGAAGTGAAAATTAGTAGGAATAGAAGTAGATGTTCCAACCAACTACCATAATTTAATTTGTACCAACCTAACAAAAAAAGGCAAAAACATAAACATTAAACTTTTTTTAAAAGAAAAAACATTTTTTTTTAAATGTTACATGTTTTTTTTTTTCATTTTATGAAACTAAAAAAAATCTACTGTGCAAGGTTGTTCCCATTTGCCTCAATGGCGAAAACAGTGTTGACACAGAAGCTACTCACGCGCCTTCCTTCACTTCAATGTCATCGCAAGTTCATCCACGCGCGTACCAATCCCACGCTCCACGACGCCGTTCGCACTCGGAACCTTCCAGAAGCTCAGGCTCTCCTCCTCCGAATGATCAGAAAACGCGGCGTTTCACGCGCCCAGCTCATCGATTCCCTTCTGCCCCCTTCTTCTCCCTCTCACAAAACGCCGTCGTTTTCGATTTACTCATAAGAACCCACGTCCAGGCACGGAAGCTTCGAGAAGGTTCCGAAGCCTTCCGCTTGCTGAGGCAGCGCGGCTTCGCGGTCTCCATCAACGCCTCCAACGCGCTACTGGGCGCGTTGGTCAAAGTGGGATGGGTCGATTTGGCGTGGACGGTGTACGAGGATGTTGTCGCAAGTGGCGCAACGGTTAATGCCTTCACTTTCAACATCATGGTCAATGCTTTTTGTAAAGAGGGTAGGTTCGACGAGGTTAAGGTTTTTTTTGTCCCAAATGGAGGGTAAAGGTATTTTTTATCTGATGTTGTCACGTATAATACTCTCATCAACGCGCATTGTCGTCAGGGGAATGTGTTTGAGGCTTTCGAGTTGTTGAACTCAATGTGGGGTGTGGGGTTGAAGCCTGGGGTTTTTACTTATAACGCTATTATCAATGGTTTGTGTACGAAAGGGGATTATCAGAGAGCGAGGAGTGTTTTGGATGAGATGTTGGGATGGGGTTGAGTCCTGATGCTGCACGTTCAATCCCTTGCTTGTGGAAAGTTGTAGGAAGGATGATATTCGTGAGGCTGAGAAGGTGTTTGATGAAATGCTGAGGTGTGGGGTTGTTCCTGATTTGATTAGTTTTGGTTCTGTGATTGGGGTGTTCTCTAGAAATGGGTGTTTTGATAAGGCTTGGAGTATTTTAGGAAGATGAAGGATGCTATGTTGGTTGCTGATACTGTGATTTATACTGTTCTTATTGATGGATATTGCAGAAATGGCAATGTGGCTGAGGCGTTGAACGTGCGGAACGAGATGGTTGCGCGGGGTTGTGTGATGGATGTGGTTACTTATA
>Ga0099825_1004537_pt1 | contig 18157 bp, 7 predicted proteins | sample SiratroredBW_FD_76838 | JGI IMG/M metagenome (GOLD analysis project Ga0099825, IMG submission 76838) | Root nodule microbial communities of legume samples collected from California, USA - Siratro red BW | ecosystem: Host-associated > Plants > Roots > Nodule | place: USA: California | collected...
AAAAAAAAAAAAAAAAACTGTTTAATTAATTATGTTATTCTTTCTGAAAATTTGTAACAATATGTGGCCAAAGAGAGATGAGAATATTCAGGGAATGTTCCTCATCTGAAGAACTTGATCACAATGTGTTGGATCGTGCTGTATGATGAATGCACTTGCTTTTTTCTCACTTTTTTTTTATTAATATATATATATATATATATATATATTAATTTAGATTAAACATGTACATCAACAATTATGTAAATATTGTTGTCAATTACTGAAACACTCAAAAACTTTAATATATATAATAACATTTTAAATTGGGAAGTAATGAAGGTCCATACTGTAAATGGGAATATTCGCATGTTGTTCCTTATACCATTTCTAGGAGTCACTGTAACATTTATTGTTTTAAATATTTTTAGTGAATGATAAAGGTATTTCCGGAGAATTTTTTTATCGTAAATAATATTCATTTTTTCAAATACATTAATTTAATTTTTCTAAAAACGATTAAGAAATGTTCTGTATGTTTCTAAAACAAGAGATATAAAACTAAACTTATAAAAAAAGGAAAGACAAATCTATTTTACTCATATATTTTTAATTAAGCATTAGAGTATTAAGTAAGACTTTGAGTTCAAATTTCATGCATAAAAATATAAGTACGAGAGAAAATTTAACTATAATAATCAGATAGATTTATTGGCAAAAATTAAGTATAATGAAACCGGTAAATTTTACATATGTAATAAAAGTATTAAAAATATTTCTCATTTCCTTTCCCTTAAAAATATATTTATTATGTTTAAAATTTTCATGCTATATATGAAGTTTTGATATTTAAATTTTTAAATTTTGTTAAATATTTAAAGTATATTCTGTAAGAGTTTCAAAAATAAATAATAATCAGAGATAGAGGTGTGGATATAAAATCTAGTTTGACGCATAAATCAGCCCAATCCAACTCCTCGGTGGGTTGGGTGCCAAAAAGATAACATGTTTTTTTCTTAAGTTATTTTGACCTAACTCATTAAAATAAATAAATAAAATTTAAATACAAAAGATTAATTACTAAAATGTATAAAAAGTTCAAAAACATATTTAGAAAATGACGTAATACTATATAAGACATATTTAATAGTCTTAAGTTAAATTATTATTATTCTATTATCAAGGTGAATTAATTAATATAGAATTATTTGAATTAAAATTGGTTATTTTTATTTAAGTTTTAAATATGTAACTGTGTTAAGTATTTAAAAAGAAACTTTTACAGTCCATAATGTTTTATCTGATTCCATATTGCTTCTAATACAAGATTGTTGTGATCATAACAAAAAAATGTTACTAATCACCAATTTCAACAGGATTGAGAAAAATGATTGAATCTTTTGCTTACACTACTTGTAACTTAATTTTGTCGAATAATTTCAAGGTCATTATTAATAAAAACAATTTTATTATTATTATTAAATAGGCTAACCTAGGATACAGACGTTTTATAATGGTATAAAGTTTTTTTTTTCTTTTAAATTTAATAATTTTTTTAACAAAATCTTTGACTTAATTTTATATGTAAGGTTGATCGGAATGAAAAAGACGTGAGCTTGTGATATAGTAGAACAAAAACGAGGAAGTGAAGATTTGTACACTACCTTACTACCACCCGAGTAAGTGGTGGCTCTTTCACTATGCATACAAGATGATAACATGTACATGATGACTTACTCTACATCAAATTAAACATGATACATCATCCCAACCTCCAAAGATGATGCATGAGGAACACTAAGTACATAAGAAGGCTCCCTGCTATTTTTCCTTAAGAATTCATACCCAAAATTTATAACCAACTTCTTCAGCATGCTGGACCCTGGTTTCACTCTCATGTAGGACTGTCCTATAATGTAGGCCACTCCAACTTCCCTTGCTTCCATAAGCTCTTTCAACTCCTCCATTGCACCACTCTCAATCTTTGGACTCTCAGGCACAATAAACCTCACTCTTTTCTTTGCTTTCATCACCTTCTGTGACTCTGAGCTCTCACCTAACTCCACATCAACCTCATCTTTCTCACTCACCACAAGGGGGTGGCTAGTAGAACATGTTCCAACAACTGTCATTTTTCCACCCTTTTCAGCCTCATCGTTTGAAGAGTTGCATCCACCGCCTTCTGTTTGTATGAACTTTGCTATGCTGCACACAAGGTCTTTCTCAAACTCATTATCATCTTTGTGGACATCATGGTATCCATATCTCACTATGCACCTGTACATTCTGAAATCTCTTGGACCTACACGACCAACTAGAAACCTTTCCTCAGGTCTAACATGTGGAACTGGCACATGCTTGATGCATAGGAAAACAAGGACCTGGTGGAATGCTGGTAGGTTGGTCACAAAGTGGGAGAAAATAGCGGGAATTCCGGACACTAGCTCGGTGTGCATGAGGCCAATCCCACGTACTCTTGCAAAGCCTAAGCTCTGGCCAAGGCTCAGTAACCAGCTGATTGAAACCTTGTTTTGAACATCAAATTCGTACTTTTTGAGTGTGCCATAGTGCCATATACACATCACAGAAAGAAACACAAATGCCAAAGCAACTGGCACCCATGCTCCTTCAAAGAACTTGATCACAGAAGCTGAGAAGAAGAGAGCCTCAATGGAGCCAAAAAAGAGAACAAACCCAATTGCAAGCAGAACATTCTTGTGCCAGCAGATTACAATAACCAGTGACATCAAACAAGAGGTGACCAGCATCACTGAGACAACTGCCAAACCTGTTGTGCACAGTACACTGTTGTCATAAGAAGGATTTTGGATGCCACCCTCTTAATTCAGGTGATTTCTTATAAGTATTGCTTGAATATTGATGTAATAGTAGTGACCTTACCTGATGCATTACCCATAAGCTTTGTGTCTCTGAAACCAACAGTTACAGCCAAACACAAGAGCATCAACAGCCAATTGATCTCAGGGATATATACTTGTCCATGGATTTTGGATGAAGTGTGAACCACTTTCACTCTAGGGAAGCAACTCAATGCAGAGCATTGCCTGATGATTGAGAAAGTTCCAGTGATGATGGATTGGCTTCCCACAACTGCAGCAAGAATGGCTATCACCAGAACAGGCCATCTCAACTTCTCTGAAACACAAAACAGTCAAATCTTCCAATCATTGACCAAATTCACCATCATTTTCATCTACACCTCCGTAGACCAAATTATACTGCCTACCTGGTACAGATACATAAAAGCCAAAGTGATACTCTTGCTCAACATCATGATGTCTAGAAAAATAAGCAGCTTGCCCCATATAAGCGAGAACTAGAGATGGATAAACCAAAGAGGTGAAAGCAATCTGCAGTAATTTGAACATTCATTAGACAAAATACAAAGTATGCATTTGAAATCTATTTAACTAAAGAACTAGACAAATAAAAAATAACAATTTCTAATAATTCTTTCTTTCCCAAGAAGCCATCAAATTTTTAACAAGTAACAAGTTAACTTATATGAAAACGTCTATCAAGGAATTGAAATGGGAAATGGAATAAAGTTCAGGTAGAAAAATAAACGCCGGAAATATTTGAGGAATAAAGTAGAAAAGTATGATAGGGACAAGAAGAAAATGATACCGACTAAAGAAGAAGTACACACCGGTAGATTTTGCTTAACTTCTAAACCTAGATTCTTAACTAAAAAGTCATTCACAAAAGTTCACTAACATCTAATAACCAGGGTAACAATCACCAAGATGGGTTATAGATGTTAGATTTCATTTTAAAACAGATTGAAATTAAGATATCTCTCTTAAAGGAACGTGGGTGAGATAGTAGCTACCATTCATTTGTCAGGTCAAACAACAGTGATGGGTAACTACTAATTTTGGAGTGGAGTCAAATTTTTCAAGATGTCAAGCTTCAAATCAATTAATGGAATTCTACTGTTTCTATAGTGAGGCAGATCAACCACCAATCCTGTTTCAACAGAAACCAATTGTAAAGTATCGTACCTTGATTGATAGCTGAGAAAAGTGCCCAAGACCAGCAAACATGGCTTCTGATCCTGAAAATTTGAAAGAATGCATTAGAAAACAAGAAAATTGGCATAAATCTAAGTCAGTCAATTACAAAGCAAACAAATGAACCTGTTATGCACAGCAAAATTCCACCAAGTGCCATCCATCCTCCTCTCCTTGTCTTCCTTAAAAATTGGAAAACATAATATGGAGAGAGTGCTTTGTACACATGAGGGTTCCAGTAAAAGATGTTGTATACACCAATGGCACTGATGCAGAATAGCCACACACAAACTATGGGAGCAAACAAGAAACCAACCCTGTTTGTACCATAACGTTGAAGGGCAAACAAGGCTATTAATATGATACATGCACCTGGAACTTCTACGTCTGTCAAGTTTTACAAGTGGTACTAGTGAGTCATGTGACCAATGTCTTGGATAAAGGAAAAGTGTGACATTGAAGTTCTAAATGAACATAAAAGAAAAACTGAATAAGTTAACATAAATCAAGTAATTTCACTGGCTTATGGTAGAACAGCAACTATTTTTATGATCTTATCCTTTCTCTTAAGATCTTACACACAAACCAATTTTCAAACAGCATAAAATTTTGTGATGGACATGTAAGCAATCCCAATCGTTTCTCGTGGTAGTCCCAATCCCAATCTAGGAAGCAATAACGATGTGACAAAAGCATTTTCCATTGCCATATAAGATACGTACAGTGCTGAATCAACAATTCACTTAAAAATAGGCTGTGTATATGCTTAAAATCTAAGTCTAGCCATATCTTCAACAATATCAGACAATATTCTGTCGACCTCTCACATCAACAGAGTGATAATGCAGAAAAGCTTAAGATTACAATTTACGATAGATCTTTTGCCAATATGAGAATTTCTTTATCAGCATAATTTAAGTTTCAATTAATGTCTAAAATTAATCACTAAAACTTGACTAAAAATCGAAGTAATTCTCCCTCTCCCTCGTACCTATAAACTCATTAAGTTCTAATACAAACTTTTGGAGGACTGTCACTAAGGAAAATCCAATCTAATAAGCTTTTTCCATAAACTGGAATAGCCTATAACCACGATTCACTTCAGTTTGCACTGAAACCATAAAAGTTTCTCTAGCCAAAGTCTAGAAGAAAACTCATTTGCGTTAAGCTTCTTCATTCCTACAACATCAACCAAGCTACATCTCAGGCTTTGTCAGAACTGATCTAGACCGGTATCAAAATTTACGAAGTTACCATGAATCCATTACTTAGACGTTACAAATCATTGAAAAATCCACCCAATTATCAAACTTGTTAACTCGCATGCTAAAGGCATTGTAAAAGAGTACAATACAAGCATGCAGGCCAGATTAAAGGAACTCCTACTATGCGATTATCCTTCTGATTTCAACTTTCAAGGTACAGGTATATCCTTAGGTAACTTTGATTACAAACCTTCCAAACTTGAGTATTAAGAAACACCAACAGGAACAGAAAACGAGAACGTAAGGACGGAGATAAAATTACTAATGAAGTAATTGAAAGGAGAGAAAGTTCAAGTCCCAATAAATTTCCTTTTGATCACTAAGCAATGATGCAAACATGCCATGACCAAACACAGAAAGTCTTGATGACGAACTTACATCTGTGATGCTCCTTGGACATCGAAAGCTCTAACCCAGACACAGCCGAGAAAACTGCATTGAATCCAAATAACACAATGTAACCAACAGACCCCAAAAGATCATATCCCAAATCAAAACAAACCAAAGTTGTCATCATCACCAGAAATAGTAGGTTTAAGGACTCCAACACCAATGACCATGCAAGTCCCTAACAAAGCCAGCACCAGCAAAATCCTCTGCAAGACCTTGTGCCTCTCCAACAAGGACTTGAGCCTGGAGGCAAGGCTTCTCTCTGGTGCCACACCACAGGTATGCTTCTTGTACTCCGATAGCTCCTCATCGGCCAATTGACAATTAGGCAACAAACCAACTTTGGCATGGCGACACAGCAAAGAGTACAGTGCAAACGTGCCACCTTCACCATTGTCATCAGCTTTCAGCACTATGAACACATACTTCACCAAAGGCACCAATGTAAGAGTCCAGAACACCAAAGACAAAACACCATAAATCTCTTCATTGGTCTCAGAGTGGCCAATATCTTCAGCAAAGGTGTTCCTGTACACGTAGAGTGGTGAAGTGCTTATCTCTCCATACACAACTCCAAGGCTCTGATATGCCAGAGTCAGAACAGTTTTCCATGATTCTTTCCCCTGCAAAAAAGAAAAAAAAAAACCAACATTCTGGTTCAACACTAACATGGTTCAAATTAACAAAAAACAAAAAAAAAAGGAAAACTACTAAAAGAAACATTTTGCACATTTTTTAGCATTCCCAATTCACCTTAGAAGAGTTTTGAAGAATACCACGTTCCAGATCCATGGCACATGCTCTTAGAAATCTTAGCGAACCATTTTAAACTTTCAAACTGAAAACCATAGGCTTTGTATAAGACCCAGTTGCTGCAAAAGCTCTCCCCTCCCAGTTAGTAGCACATTGGAAAAAAAAAATGACATATAAAGGAATTAATATATCTTCAAAAGTGTGACACCTTGACAGAATAATTCTCAAATATAAAATAAAGCTGTCTCTTTTTTATATTACTTTATTCAACTTTCCAGATCCATGATGGAGTTTCAAACGCATTCAAGGATTCAAGGAGGTCCCAGTTGTGCATGTGTTTTGAGAATTAGGAAGATACACGCGAAACATCGTTTTGATTATTTTAATACAAGAGTGAAAAAAATTATCTCATTTGAGCAGAAATCCTATACAGCAGTTTAACAGCCATCAATGGCGACAAGTAGGCCTTAGTAGAGAACAAAGTCACCAATAATAGTTAGATGCTCAAACTTGGAATCAACAGTAATTGTAAGACAAACATAAATAAATATTCTCATAAACAAAGAAAAATGCTAGCTGTATATCTGCATGCCACACATTTTCTTACGTTTAAACGTATTTCACAAAATTATAATTTTATTATTCTAGGATAACATGTATTTTTCACGTTTTCTGTTTTGAGAAGCTTTTCTGTAAACTTCTTAAATAGAACATATAAGTTAAAATTAACGCTTGTACAAAATAATTTATTAAAAAATTCTCCTTTGATTTATCTGGATTATTTTTAACTATATAAATTAATTCTTTATTTTGTAAAGAAATTTGTCTGAACAATATATAAAAATAATAATACTTAAGTACAAAAAAGACTATTGGTGATGACAAAATTGTTTTTTTTTTCTAAGCATACAATAAAGTTACATATATCTTAAACTAAAAGAACCAGTTTAATCGAATGAATCTTGGACAACTTATCTACTCACAATCAAATTCAATAATGTATAATAAAATTAATCCAACATTTTATTTTTGTTTGTATCCTCATATGGCCAAGAGAAGTTTCAAATAAAATTAATCTAACATTTTTAAAAACTAATCTATCTTTTAATCAATTTTTTAAATTTCTTGTGTCCAACTGTATGAAAAGTCTAATAAATATTATTTGTACCGTAATAAAAACGGTGGTAATACTTTCAGTAGTAAAATTTATTAAAAGCAATTCAAAAACTAATTTAATAATATTTTTTGAAAAGAGCAACAAATGAAACTTGAATTGTAATGCATGTTCTAAAAACTATATAGATACTTTGTACGGGAGACATTACTAATATTATATTTTTGGGTATGTTTTATTTTTCTTTAAAGAGAGACAGAAACCTTGGGTGAGTGAAAGTGACAGAGACACACTAAACCAAAGGCAGGGTGACAAGACAGAGACTTGAAGGAGAGAACTTTTTTAGCTTTTGTGGTGAAGTTGTTGCCGGTGGCTTGGGAAATTAGTGATGCAAAAATTCTTTGCCTTTTTTGTTACGAAAAACGAGTTAATCAAGTGCATTGAATTCTTAATTATATCTTTTAAACTTCATAAACTGATGATTTGTATTGTTGGCTAATTATTAAAGAAAACATCTTTCAGACAAAAAGTTATAAATAGATTTAAAATAATTTATTTTCTATTTTAAATTTATCTTTCTAAATCTATTAATTTTGAGTTCTCACTGAGCTTATGAATTAATTTATAACCCATCTTTATATATATATATATATATATATATATATATATATACATTTATTTGATCTAAGTTGAAGTTTTAGAAGGTATTTTGAAACTCTAATACATGTTGCACTTTTTGAGATCTAGAAGTTTCGGACTTAAGATTAAGTTGCGTCTAGATAAGAAGGATTAATACCAACTATAAAGATAGTTGTATTGGGATACTGAAATTTAACAATTATTAAGCACCTGAGTTAGTTTTCCGTTGAGTTTGGAAGATTGAAATATATAGTTGCATGTTGTGATGTAATTTAATTTTGAAAGTGATATTGGATGTTGAGGACTAAATAAAGTCAAAAGGGATATGTTTTATGTCAAACTAATATATAAATATAATAGAAGCTCCGTAGAATAAGTAGGAATTAGTATAAGAAATTTATGAATTTTTTTAGAAAACATGAAATTATAAGAGAGGGTTGAGTTGTGATTTACTCATTTTTAAAATTTTTTCATAAGTATGATTTTACTAAGAGGTTTTTTATGAAATTTTCAATTAAGATATCATATGGTAAGTGTTTTGTGTGATAATCTTACCTAGATAAAAGATTGAACTAAAGAGATTTATTGTAATAAATTGACTAAAAAAAGTGTATTTTCATAAATAATTTTTAACTAGTTAAGTTTATGAAATACAAATAATGCAACATCATCTTTATATAAGTTATTTAATCCGGTCACACTTATTTGAAAACATATTTTAAATACAACCCTTTTGTTTGAGAGGTCATATTAGACATAACTTTTGCAATTCAACTGAATCATTTGTTTAATGTAATTTTTAATTTAATTTGACAAGTAATCATATCATAGTTCTTACGATTGATCAACCACTGAAGTTGCAAATTTAAATACTTTATAAAAAGAAACATCAATGAAAATATTTTTAGTACATATTCTCATATTAACTCTCCTTTTTGGGTTACAACAAATGATGACAACATATAATGTAAAGGAGATAAAAAATAAGGAAAATATATACAAATCATTTATATTGGTTGGTCTACACAACAAATTACATCTAGTTCTTGACCACCAAGTCAAGTTCAACTAAGCAAACTACTATTACAACGTACACTTGAGTAGTTTTGAACTTGTAGCCACTTATGGCTAATCTCTTTGAGTATTCTTCACACCAGCCACTCCTACTTCAACTGAGTATTCTTTGGACTTGATATTGGAATAAGTCCTAAGCAAGGTCCTACTACAATAGCAATGGTCATACATATACATAATGTGTGGGACTTAGGTGCACACATTAAACCCAAAATTCTGTCAAACTGGTCCAGCTTATGTTTGTAAAAATTGTATAGCCTTTATTTTTCCTTTGTATGAATTTTTAAGGTTGTAAAAACGTTCACTTAGGGTTAGAAAATAGGTGAAGGAAAAATTAGGGTTAGGGTTAACGCTCCTCACCCTTACTAGGATACGTGTCAACATGTAAGTGGAGAGCTTTGTAGTTTGTTGTCCAAGCCATCCAAGCTACGTGGCAACTGTTGATTGACACACAAGGAAGCTTCTCTTTCAGGCTAGGGTTAGGATATGTGAAAAGCTTCTCTTGCAAGCTTTCTAAGTCTATAAATAAGCTTGCCATGTACTACATTTTTCAAGCTTGAATATACTAGTGTTATGATGTAAAATTTTCAGCATCATTGATGTTTAAGCTTCTCTTTTATTGGCTTCTCTTAGAATACTAGATTAGGGATTCCATTGGAAGTTGGACTCACCTCTTCCAATCACCTTGTTCCACCATTTTCATCCACAAACCTTGTTGTGAGCTATTTTTTCACAACTACTTTTTATTATTTAAATATATAGGCACTAAAATAATATGTTCGTTGATAGATCATTTATAGTCATTAAGCAACTTCAGCTTCTATACATGTCCTTTTGTTTGAGCTTGATTACATTTCATGCAGTGTTGATTTGTGCTCCTTATCTACGTAATGTTCTTAATAGTTGACAATGCTTATCTCTCTGGGTAGCATAACCTTTTTGCACCAATTCATTATAAAAGTGCACACCATATAGGACAAATAGTTAGGTCATAAATGAACTATTCTTTTTGTGTCAAGAGGTTGGTGAATAAAGCAGTTTTAGCTTTTTTTCTAAGAGATCATTTGATGTTGATATTGATTTTCATCTTTAACGAATTTTTTTAGCAGGTGAAGATAATGGATATTTCATGCATCCAAATAATAAACAGACACACAACACACATATGTGTGTTTGTGTGTGTCCAAATCGTACAATGTTATATACATGTATTGTCTGATTTTATAGGCATGTGATATGATTTATAAGAATTCTTTTATCATACGTAAGAAAGAAAAATAATTGCATAGTGTTGTATCGTTTGTCAGACGAAACACATGTGTCTTATATGGTATGTTGTTGAAACTATTCGTCTTACATATGGTGGATGATTCATCTCTTATGCTTTGTGGTTTTCAACACTTAATAAAAAATTATAATGTGTTGGATTTTTTCTTAACATTTTTATGTGATTAATTAAATTGAAATTGGTTACATTTATACCACATGAGTCTCAATTCATCACTTGAGTTATGCTTAGGATGTGTCACTTACTGTAAGCATAAGGCTTTATCACTCAGGTATTCAACTGGTTGCTTAAGTGATAAAGCTTATTGTTCAAGCCATAAGTTTGATGAGAGAGATGCGAAAAAAATCTCTCTTTTAGAACTTTCATCACTTAACTAATGAATGGTCAGTCAATAAATGAATGGTCACTTAAGCAATGAATGGTTGCTCAAGCAATAAAAAGTCTTAGATTTCAAGTTCTTTATGAAAGTTTGCGGTATGCATAAAAATGATATAACACTTGATCAACAAAAGTCGTGTTGTTGTTCTCTCCTTTAGGAGTTGCTTACAAGAGTATATGTCTTGATGTATGAAGCCATATCAGTCGAATGATGATATAACACTTGAGTTGGGTGCTCAAACATTGGTTTTGATGCTCTAACAAGGAAGATATCGAACCAATTCTATTTTCTCTTAAGTTATTATTGTTCAAGCAACAGAAATTCACTCAAAAAGTTTATTTATAACTTAAACAAGAGATATTTCCCTGTTTAGTAAAGGCAAAATTCATGTTTTGAAATATAAGTGGTGTTGTATTTAATTGGTTATGTAGATATATTGAAGTATTGAATAGTGTGCATGAGGAGATGATTTTGTTTAAGAAATATTTGATACTTGGAGTGATATCATTGCCTATTGTGACTGTAGTATTAAGTACATAAACTCATTAAGAAAACGATATATTCCAACTTTACTGATATTTTAAATCACATAAATTAAGATATCAAATAGTAAAAATTTGAAAGAGGTTCTTATATGTAAATATTTTATAATAGTGTGAAGAATCACCCTAACATAAGAAACTAAGTTTGATTTTACTATAAGAAAATTTATTATGGCTTATAATAAAACTTTGTAGGTAATAAAAAAAATCTGTAAGTAAATTGAGTACCTAATGTCAAAAATCCATAGATAAATTGTTTATAGATAACTGTTACCTATGAATTTTATAAATCTATAAATAAATTCACAAGGCTAGTTAACATCAACAAATATTACATACAAATAAATCTCTAGATACTTAAATACAAACGTTTAGTTAGATACAGACTAAAACCGCATCTCCTAAAATATGTAGATAATTACCTATAAATAAATCTATAGATAACACTTTTTGCAATTTATTATATTTAAGCTTTTCCTACGGAAACACATATTATTTTCTTTATGAGCCCCTACCTTCATTCAAAATAACCACAGTCACGAATCACCTTTTAAAAGAAGTATTTCACAATAAAAGTTGACAAATTCCAGAAAATTGAGAATATAATAGTGCAATACAAATGTTAGGAATCTAACATGTTAACAAGATTGAAAATAACAACATCGCATGGTGTAAGATCTAAAAGACTTACAAAATTTATGTTGAGGGATATAGACTTGGATATACATCTAACGCTATCTGGACTATATATGAATAAGAATGCAACAGTCTTAGTAAAAGATACAAAAGTTGAAAAGAAGAAACAAATAACAGTGTCATTATGTTTAACATGATGAAATGATATTAGATGAAGCGACTGAAAGACTCTTCCAGCAACACCTAGAGCAAACACAACACTAGAAGAATTGAAGATATGAGTGAAGATCCAAAACAAAATTCAGATCTGTTTGGCCTCAATGAGTATGGAAGTCAAATAAAAAAAAAAGGTAAAACTTGGGAGTTGAGACAAAATAATACTTAAAAATGTTTGTATAAATTAAATTATATAAGTTTAAAAAATAAATGCGTTTAATTTCTTAATAACAGTTAATATCTTCTTTATTAAATCAATGGGAGGATTAACATAAAATTGTTAGAGGAAAAATTATATTTTTTCTAATATTAATGAATCCTCTTATATCATGATTAAAAACTCACAACAGAGATAATATCTCTTATAACTATATATTTGTATTTATTGTAGGTAACAATTATAAAATGGATGTTCAATATCCTTTACATACGTTCATTTTTTTTTTCAACAAATCATAATTACAAGCATAGTTTTTGGAGAGATATATAATGATAACAAATTCCTTAGTATTAAGAAGATATAATTGAAGATTTTTGTTGTCTTGTATAATGAGTTATGAGTTATTTTTAATTTAGAATATCTTGAGTTCTCTTATTTGTAACTATGTGATGGTATGAGAGATAATATGATGAGTATATTTTATATCTCAATTGATATAATTTATAACATATCAACTTTATAATCATATTTTTATTTTTATTATTACTTTTTAATTATTATTATTATTATATTACCGTTATTATTAAAATAACATTAATAACAATATTAATAATAATAACAAAATTAATATAAATAATAATTAATATTAATGTTACTAACAATATATTCAATATATTAATATTGATAATATTAATAATGATAATAACAATATTAATATTAATAATATAATCATTAATATCAATATTAACGTTAATAATAATACAAATAACATTATTAGAATTATTAATATTATTAATATTAATAACATTAATTATTAATATTGATAATAATATTAATAACATTAATAACAATACTAATAATATTAATAATAATACTAAAAATATTAATAATATTAATAATAATATTAACATTATTGATAATGATATTAATAATATTAATAATGATATTAATAATATTAATATTAACATTAATGACGTTTAGGATTTATTATTAATACAACAACATTAATAATAATACTAATAATATTAACAATATTAATAATATTAATATTAACATTAATAGTAATAATAATATTAATAATGATGAACTAACATTATTATTAATAATAATAATAATAATAATAATAATAATAATAATAGTAATAGTAATAATAATATTATTGGTTATATAAATAATAATATTAATTATCAATATTACCTACCAAAAAAATATGTAGGTTATCTTTGGAAATGAATCAATAGGTAATTACAAGATATTTACATACGGAGTTATATGTGTAGGTAATTAGTTACGAATTTTTTGTAAATAAATTATGGAAAAATCTATAGGTAATTACCTATAGATTCAGATTGGTAGGTAAATTACTTACGAATACAATTTCATAAGTAATGTTAAATTTACCTAAGAATTTTTATCCGTATGTAATAATCAATAGATATTGAAAATTTCTTGTAATAACTATAGTTTTACAACAATAAAGTATCACTATGACATAACAACATCATATTGTATTGTATCAACTAGATATTACAAGGATAATAACTAAGGAAAACCTTGAGAAAGTTATAAGTTTATCACCAAGAGACCAAAGGTGAAGAATTTGATAACTTCAAAAGTTCGAAACATTTGGTGAAGAACTAAACTAATGAGATGATGAAAAAGTTCAGAATGTATAGTGGTCTTAAATTATGCTCAAAATTGTTTTGCAATTTATGCAAACATAATGATATAATAAGGCATGAACAATGGTTAAGACTCCTTAACATAACAACCTACCATAAAAGTTTAAATAAGACGATTATGGAAAGAGTGGGATGTATGATATTATGTGTTAGGGTTCCATAGGTGTTTTAGGCCAAAAATATTGTCAATATTTCCTATCTAATGGATATATTTCCCTCAACTACTCTAAATATGAAGACATTTTGGGAAATTTAGTCATGTCATTCCCTTTATCTTAAAATTTTAAAAATATTTGGTTATATTACATATGCTTATATTAGACAAAAAAACTAGAATCAATGGTTGTTAAATGCATGTTTCTATATACTTTGAAGGTGTGAAGGAGTATATATTGTGATGTCTTGAGCGAAGATTCAAGAAGTATATCATTAGGAGAGATATTGTCTTTAATAAAGATAAAAAGACACACAAGCAAAATGTTTGAAAATGTATACCTGGAAGTGGTTGTGGAACTAAAAGGAAAAACATTGAGTTGAAGACTAGCAAATTGTTTGACTTTCTATAGTCAATGATTTACACGATATGATAGTAGAAGATGACGATTATAGTATAGTTAGAGGTAAAATATAAGAAGAATGATCAAACCTCCTAAAAGGTATGATTATGCAAATCTTATTGTATTCTTCGTAGTAACTACTATATAAGTTCTAACAAAATGAGCCCACAAGTGTATTGTTTATTCTAACAATCAATGAAAAGATTTAGTAGCTGAACACCATGAAAAAGGAGATCAAATAGCTTCATAATATTGTGGTTTTGATTCGTAAACCTACTATTTTCTAAATTGGTTACCAGTCAATGAATATTCAAACAAAATAATGGAATTCCAAGATTGACCAAGGATAATTTAAAGCAAGATTATCAATTATATGTTTTACTCGTAAGGAAGGTGTTGATTAATGTGTTATCTTCAATAATGAAGCACAAATTTATTAGAATTTTCTTAGCCATGGGTTTAGAGTTTCAGACTATACAAGATAAGGATATATTGGAAATTTAAACATATCATTGAATTTACAAAGACATTGGAACAAAAACTCTAATGAGTTAATTGCTAGTGTTGATTTTGAGAGAAACAAATTCGATAGTTGTGTTTAATTTAAGTTTTTGACAAAAGGTCTATTCAATTGTAGTATATTGATTATATTCTCATAATAAATAATATTAAGTCTAAAGTTCAAAATGTGAAAATTGAATTAAAATGAGAATTTTATATGAAGATCTTGCGAAAATGCTAAGAAGATTTTAAGAATTAAAAAGTAGGAGGCAACAAAAACTTTTATATCTATCGTTAAAGAATATGTACTTTAAGAAAATCGTAACAAAATTTAGAGTTACAAATTTGAAACTACTTTTCATACATCTGACTTGCCATTATAAGTTGGGTGATAGACAAATTGATTGACATTATAATTTGGACAGATATAATAATTCATACATTTTATAATATTTTTTATGTATGGGTGTACGTTGTTTTTATTTAATTTTTTTTTTATTAATAGGTGTATCTTTATCTTTACAACGTTATCAATGAAATTTTTGTTTCTTTGTAATATTATTGGTTTTTTAATTCGTCCAAAAGAGGAGAAAATATGTTTGTTAATATGTGTAGGTTTCACATGAAAGTCATGATCATTATAAAAAATGGAAGATTGTTGATTAAGGCTCTTGAAAATGAAGACGTTTTTTAGAATGTAAAGATTGTAATGTTAACTATGTTTCTTAAACAATTGTGGATTGTTTTTTTTTATTATTGTCATGTGTAAATGCAGGGTGTTATGAATTAGTTCTAAGTTTATTTTTGCTTTATACACTACAAAAAGAAATTAAAATTACCGACGAGGTAAATCCCTTCAAAACATTCAAAAGTAGTCGGTAAATCGGTTGTATATAAATTTACCGACAAATTTTTTTAGTCCATGACTAATTATCGATAGATTTATCCGTCGGTAAATCTATCGATAAATAAAAAAATATTAATTATATTATAGAAATCAATAAATATTAATTATAGACGAAATTAAATCCGTCGATAAATTTGTCGATAAATATGTCGATAGTTAACAAGAGATGATATCCGTCGGTAAATCTGTCGATAATGATATTTTACCGACAAATAAAATTTCATCAATAATATTTCGTCGGTTTTTTAATTTTTTCTTGTAGTTATCTTAAAAGCTAACTTTTTTAAGTTTTAAAATGTGTTTTAAAACGTAATAATTGATTATATTATAATATAATAAATTATCTTGTGATTTGTATAAATAATTAATTATCTTATACATTAATAGATTACCATAACTTAAATAGTTAATTATCTAATGAACTATATAGGAAGCTGGATAAAAACACAAGGTTAGTAGATAATCAATTAGGATGAAAACCAATTGATTGTATTGTTTTTATTGAATTTTTATATTAAAAATAAAATAATCAATATAATCTATTATCTTCCTTTTTAATAATTTTTATAAAAAAATTTCTAAATTTTAAAAATAACGTGACATACACTTTACAAATCATTCTTGCTCAATTTCTATTTTTCAAGAACTCTCCACGATTAGAATAGCGCAATTTGTTCTAAAAACACCGTGAAGGCATTGAATGATAGTAGTGCATAATCTTTTGTTCTTAATCCTTTTGAATAACCCATTACATTAGGTGATATCTTTCTATATTTTTTTCAAATTCTCATGTGAATTTATATGCACATAGGTTTGTTGTTTCATGTAGTAAGATTTTACATGGATTGTTAGCGTTTTTGAGAGGTTCTTTAAAAAGGTTGCATATCTTGTAGTTGTCTTTCTATATGTAAAATGTGTTTATAATCTAAATCCTCAATACAGGTAAACAATCTGACTCATATTATAATAATTGAAACTGCATATATATATGAAAAAACTGAAATTACTATAAGATTTTTTTTATCTTTTTTTTGCCTTTATTTCTTTATCATTTCTCTTATTTTGTATTATTTATATTTTCTTAGATAGCAAATAATTTTGACTTCAATATTTTTAATCTTCAATTAAGTTTCTTAAAAAAATTCCAAAAACTTTATCTTCAAAAATTTAAAGCTTTTAACCTAATGCACCTCCTTTTAACAATATACAACATATTTTTTTAAACTTTTTTTTTTCATCATTACTAATCCAAATTTCTTGAAGTGTGATCAATGAATGTTGAGACTAGAAGAAAATATACTTTTATTTGATTGCAACATTACGTGCTTAATGTTTCTCATGAGTTCATTCTTATTTTCTCCATAAGACATAAAAATCATCTTTACATGGCTAAGTATTACTTTCCTTATGAGTCGAGGTTCTTCATTCCTATGTAAACTTCCATCTTCTTGGAGCCATCTTAACTTGGGAGCAAGTCCACACAACTCATACTTTATTGGTTATACTATCTCAAGTCCTTTCACTGAAGATTTTATTCATAATAAGAATATATTAAATATTAAATAGGATATTTTTAAAACTTTTGAACTTTAGAGTACTCTTTTAAAAAGAGTTTTTGTGCTTGGGGATTATTTCTTAAAAACAAAAAACATAGAATGTAAAAGAAGAACAAAAGGCACATTTATCGTATCAAATGAAAAGTAGCATTATTAAGTGAGTTTTCCACAAGATCTATATAAATTAAAAAAAAAAAGTGTTAAACTGATCATTTTCTATTTTAAATTCCCAGTTTCAAAAGTTTGGGTTCTGAAAGTTAATAATAATTAAGTATCTCTTGATTAAGCAATTTTATATCCCTAAAGCATGTACCTTTTTGTTTTTTTTTTTTTTTTTTATTTTTATATTCATTTTTTTTTGTTTTTTTTTTTTTTTTTTTTTTAAAAAACCTGGAGGGTGTTTTTGAATTGTGTTTTGATGGTTTTAGGTTTGTTTTGTGCTTTTCCGGTGGGGGGGAAGAGGGTTTTTGGGGGGGGATGATGGG
>Ga0099825_1004538_pt1 | contig 18154 bp, 10 predicted proteins | sample SiratroredBW_FD_76838 | JGI IMG/M metagenome (GOLD analysis project Ga0099825, IMG submission 76838) | Root nodule microbial communities of legume samples collected from California, USA - Siratro red BW | ecosystem: Host-associated > Plants > Roots > Nodule | place: USA: California | collected...
TATGTCATTAGATTCTAAATTAGTCTCTAATTAATTTAGAATCTAATGACATAGGTCACTAAAACCTTGGTAGCTAATGTTAGATACCAATTATTTGACTTAATTGGTCACTAAATTCAATCATTACTTTTATTTTATAGTTATTTAACAACCAAAATTTAATTTGATGACTATTTTGGTCACAATTAAGAACCATTTCATTTGGTAGCTAAATATTAATCTTTAAATAATTTTTTTCTTGTAGTGTCAAGATGCCTTAAACTACACTACAAAAGAAGCTTTCTTTGCTCAAAATGCAACACTCAATACATGCTTATCTTCCTAAGACGTAAATTCACTTTTAAATTTGTTACACAGCCTAGAAGCTCACAAAAGTCAACCTTTAAACGTCAGTAAAGATTCTTTTATAGCAAACTAACCTCTCTATGAGGATTTACGTTAAATTTAATTTTGTCAATATAAGAAAAAAAAATTAAAAAGAAAAGACATTTTATACATAGTAAATTGAGTGTATGTTGTTAGATAAAAGACTATTAATTAATAAAACTCTCACACGTAAATAGAAGACATGTAGATGTTTAACAATAGACTTCTATAAATAAAAGTTGTAATTAGAAAAAACAACTAATGCTCCTGCATATAATCACATATGTAGTGCATACTTAAATGCTTTCTCAGACTATATGATAAACGAATTTTAGAAAGTATAATTTATTTGTAAATTCTTCTATTTTGTGTAATTTTTTCAAGCAATGGATGTTTAGTTTTTATTTGATCGTTTAGAGATTTATCCTTGTAATTTTAAATAACATTTTTCTTTCATGTAACAAAAAGTAGTAGTTACAAAATACTAATGAAATTTAAAGATGACTTAGTATTAAATAGTACTCGTATTTTTTCTTGGAAGATAAAAGATCATAATCAAAAGTTACTTGTAAACCATAATTGATAATGAAAAAATGTTTAATCTTCTAAGTATAATATAATAATTTAAAAGCTTAGGTGCAGCAAATCTATATAAAAAGCAATTTTTCGTGGTCTCTATTATTAAATGTTTACTTGCACATGTTATCCTCTCACAAGCCTTTTGCAAAAATATTTCGAAATTTGTTTTGTGAATCAGTAAACATTTTTCCTAAATTATCTACTCAGCATCTTTCAGAAAATGTTTTAAACTCAATTCAACTTTTTTTTTTCTAGACGTAACTTGTTCTTTTCATAAGGCTCAAAATCTTCTATAATTCTAAAAGACGATGCTCGATCTAAACATTCTTCTCCTCGTAATCTTTGAGGAATAGCCACACTTGACATTTCTACCTTCAATATTTGTCCCATTTTTTTTCCATCCAATATCTTGTTTATTCGCCAAAGCATCTTCAACTTTTAATTTAGCAATTGAGGCAGCTGCATTGTATGGAGATGAATTTGATCTAATCCCAAAGATTATAACTTGGGGAAACGAAGTCACACGCATGAAAGAAATAACAAATAATAACAAACAAAAACATTCAAATGCAGTACAGTACAGAAACTAGCTAACATAAACAATCAAGTAGACCGGATTGTAGACCGGATTGTGCAATCTGGTATACATTTTTATTTATTTGATGTATACCGGAGTGTAGAATTCGATATTGGATTTGAAAGGTAAGGTTCAATTTGTATGCATTTAGTATATCAGAATGAAACTAATCTAGTATACATTTCTTAAAATATTGTATATCGAATTGAACACTGGATTCCAGGATTCAATATATATTTTGTATATTGGATTAGGTGCGTTCCAGTATATAAAATGTATACGGAATCTTGGGATCTGGTGTTCAATTCGCTACACAATATTTTAAAAAATGTATATCGGATCAGGTACATTCTAGTATACAAAAAAATTAACAAATGTATACTGGATTGAACCTTCAATCCTGTATTCATTTTGCATAATTTTTCAAATTTTTTATTTTGTGCACTGTGTTGTTATGCTGCAAATATGGATGGATTGGGTAGATATTCAGAGAAAGTACATAAAGTGTCAGATATGAACCAAGTATATGAAAGTGGTTTAGTGAGAAGTGAACAACAATGCATCATGAATTTTACAAAAAATGAGGTAAATTGATTGTTGTTTGTTTTTGTTTAAGAAATGGAAACTAATGACATTGTAATGAGATATATTTTTTAGGTGTTTGGTACATGAGATGAGTTACTTCAATGGATTCGCATGATTGCATTTGGACTTGGCTTTGTGCTTGCCATACTTAGATTTGGCAAAGCAACTAGAGCGCAAGACAGGAAGACATTTGTGTTGTTGGGGTGTGAAAGAAGTGGGAAGTATAGAAAATGCATAACATATTTAGAGGTGACTATCATAGGCATAAGGAAGTGTGACTGTCTGTTCAGATTGTGGGGTAAGCCAATCAATAACGGAGGTTAGGTTTTGAAAGTTGTATATGTGTTGCATAATCATGAATTGATTGAGACATTGGTTGGTCATCCTTATATCGGTAGATTAAGACCCAATAAACATGCGTTAGTTGTTGACATGACAAAGAGTCAAGTGAAGCGCCATCAAACATATTGCTTACATTGAAAGAAAACAATGAAGACAATATCACGACAATCAAGCAATTATGTAATACAAGATATACATATAAGAGATCGTTTAAAGGATCAAGAACTGAAATGCAGCAATTGATATTATTGTTGGAGCGTGACAAATATATTCATTAGAATTAGTGTCGTGAGTCTTCCCAAGTTGAGTGATATATTTTGGACACATCCTCGTTCAGTGAAATTCTTATATGCATTTAGCATTGTGTTGTTGATGGATAGCACATACGAGACCAATAAATATAGATATAGACTTCCGTTGCTTGAAATAGTAGGTGAGACCTCGACGGGTTTAACTTTCTCAGCTGTCTTTTTTTTATGTTAAGTGAATGTGAGAACAACTTCATTTGAGCTTTACAAAAACTACTATGGTTGTTTTTAAGGGCAGATGTGTACCCTGAAGTTATTGTTAGTGGTAGGGACCTTGCTCTCATGAATGCAATTAGGCTTGTTTTTCCATGAGCTTCTAACTTACTTTGTCGGTTCTACATAAATAAGAATGTCAAGGCTAAGTGTAAAATGTTAGTTCATCCACGAGATGTCTGGGACATTGTTATGGAAGCATGAGGAAGTGTGATTGATTGTTGGAATTGTGACACATTTGTCGGGTGTGTCGAACGATTTGAATGTGTTTGTTTGTCATGGCCTTTATTGCTTGAGTATGTGTAAAAGACCTGGATTAAGCCCCACAAGGAAAAATTTGTGAGGACATGGACATATAAGGTGATGCATTTGGGAATACAACATCAAATAAGTATGTTATTATGTTTTATGTTTATTTATATTTTTACTGAAAGTTGTAATATTTTGAGTAATTTTGTATTGTCTATGCAGGGTTGAACAAGCTCATGGAATTTGAAGCGAATTTAGCATGGGAGATTTGTGTACATGTTGGGATGTAATGAACAATCTGCTTGTCCCTCAACATAATGAAATTAAGGTCTCCTTTGAGATGAGTCTATATGTTGTTGGTCATACTTTCAATATCACATTATACAAATATTTAGTAATTGTGGCAAGCAAATATGCGTTGATGCATATTGCAAAAGAGTTTGATAGGGTCAAACTTATTGGCTTTGATAAGGAAAGGTGTCAGTGTGTCCTTAGACGTACTCATGGTTTACAATGTGCATGTGATGTGGACTAGACTTAGTTTCTCAGATATATCATCATATGAGTTGTTGCTTCAACAACAGATTGATGTGATATTAGATCGCTTTAAAGAGGTTGACATTGGAGATAAAGTAACCATTAAAAGCAAGCTTCGAGAAAGTGCATACCTTGATGACATCAATATATCCACCATTGGATATAGTGAAAACTAAAAGGTCTCAAAAGAGTCGACAAAATCGATTTGAGAGAGTGTAACCCTTCATACTTTGAACATGTAGATAAAATTTATTCCATTGAGGATAGTTGCTCTTCACATAAGGCTTCAAGGGTTAAGGTAAAAACACATTTGTCCATACCCGCTAAAGTAATTCCCATACTTAATCAATTTCATCCTATTTGACATCCATACATAGTGGACGTTATTGATGTTAAAGCTGATGGACATTGTGGCTATTGATCACTGCTGCATAGTGGACGTTCACTTGACATCAAAATAAAGACAGCTGAGAAAGTTAAACCTGTCGAGGTTACACCTACTATTTCAAACAGTGAAAGTCTATATTTATTGGTCTTGTATGTGCTATCCATCAACAAGACAATGTTAAATGCATTTAATGACTTCATTGAATCGGGATGTGTCCAAAATATATCACTTACAACTTGGGAGGACTCATGACACCTATTCCAATGAATATATTTGTCACGTTCCAACAACAACATTAATTGTGGCATTTCAGTTCTTGATCCTCTAAGCAATCTCTTATATGTATATCTCATATTATACAATTGCTTAATTGTCGTGACATTGTTTTCATTGTTCTCTTTCAATGTAAGCAATATGTTTGATGGTTTCATTTGACTCTTTGTCATATCAACAACTAACGCATGTTCATCGGGTCTTAATTTACCAACATAAGGGTGACCAACCTATGTCTCGGCCAATTCATGATTATGCAACCCACATATAACTTTCAAAACCTAACTTTCTCCATTATTGATTGGTTTACTCCACAATCTGAACGAACAGACACACTTCCTTATGCCTGTGATAATCACCTCTAAATTTTGTTTTGTATTTTTTATTATTCTCACTTCTTTCACACCCCAGAAACACAAATGTCTTTCTACCTTATGCTCCACTTGTTTTATCAGATCTAAGTATGACAACCACAAAGCCAAGTCCAAATGCGACCCTGCAAACCCATTGAAGTAACTCATCTCGTATACCAAACACCTAAAAATAATATCACAATACAATGTCACTAGTTTCCATTTCTTAAACATAAACAAACAATAATTAATTTACCTCATTTGTTGTAAAATTCATGGTGCATTGTTGTTCACTTCCCACTAAACCACTTTCATATACTTGGTTCATATCTAACACCTTATCTACTTCCTCTAAATATCTACCCAGTTTATCCATATCTGCAACATAACAACATAGTACACAAAATAAAAAAATTGAAAAATTATGCAAAATGAATACCAAATTGGAAATTCAATTGAGTATATATTTATTAATTTTTTTTGTATACTAGAATACACTTAATCCAATATACATTTCTTAGAATATTGTATTTCAGATTAAACACCAAATCCCAGGATCCGATATACAAAATTAATACTAGATGCTGAAATCCGGTGTTCAATCCAGCATACAATATTTTAAGAAATATATACCGAATTAATTTTATTCTAGGATTCCACTCGGAACACATCAAATAAATAAAAGTATATACCGGATTGCATTATCCAGTGATTTAACAGATTGCACAATACGGATTGCACAATCCTGTATTCAAACGAAATGAAAATTAGTTACCTCAATCGTTGCAGCTCCGTCGTCATTTCACGTTGTCGCCAACGAAATCATCTCTGCCAATTTTCAACCACTCACTCACCGTCGCCAATGGAACCACTACCGACGACTAAAGTTCACTCCAAAACAATCAACCACTACATCCAAGAACACTATATTTTATTTCAAAAATTTTAATACCCATTTTTGTAATTTCCAAAAAAACATTAACATAATTTAAAAATTTATAAAGGTGCAGAATGAGATCATCAGGAAGAAGCCGTCATATTCCCAACAGCCAACAATGTAGCTTTCAACAAAGAAAGTGCCACCCACGACATGATTGGGTGCATTTGCAAGCTGCCCTAATTACACTCTTCCTAGCTCAACAAATTGCAACCTTCTAGAATGTCCCGAAAATAGCTACTTGTGGAAAGGATAACCGAAAAGATTGACTGAAATTTTGTAGAGTCACAAGGACGTCAACTCTCAAGTTATCAACATCTTAAATCCACTAAAATATATTATGTAAGTACAGCTTATAAGACTCTGAGAGCTTTCCTCCAAGTTTCGTGAAATTAAGTTCAAATTCTAACATGACCACTGACCAATTATTAAGAAATGATTAAATAAACCTCACAATGCACTCTAAATTCAGAATTATTGTGATAAATAAAACCCCTCAGCATTTGGATTGAATCTTAAACTGCATTAACAATTTCTTCACACGGTGGTACAGTACAACGCATACTGAAAGCTGGATAGCTTTTTTTCCAAACTTGCTGCTATAAGGGCTTTCTATCACCAAACATACGTATACAAGTATTGTTACTAAAATACAGGTCACAGTAAATTCAATTCTTTCGTGTTGCTGCCTCGTGTTGTAAAATAATGAAACAGCATCTATTATATAATTTACACCATTTAGTAAAGAAAATCTAGATCCAGGTGAATCACCAAATGCGGTTAAGTTTAGACTTCTGACGGAATTGCTTTTTTGTGGTACACCATGGGCCAGGAAAGGTGCTCAACTGTACATCAGCGAAAACAATTACACTCAAGAGGCACATAGACAGTCAAGTTGGCACAAGATTATTAAGAAAAAATCAATTTATCTGAAAGTCGATGCAGTTTTATACGAAGGTTTCAATACTTAGTAACTGACATAAAATTGGCATCCTCTGCAGCAGAGAAAAATTGAACATTTATCAGAGTAAGCGGATAACTCACACTGCCAATAATCGTTCCACCAAACCATGCAGTATCCACACCGAATGGAGGAGGTATGACTTTAATTCCATTGGATATAGAAGGAGGAAGTGACGAATGAAGCTCCTTTTCTAACCTTTCTGAAACGGAAAGATCCCAAAAGTATAATTAAAAATCTTAAGTAGTTCCACTTCATCATTCTGCTTTGTTGCAAAGATGTCAGTGCCCAATGATAAGATGTAAAGTGCCCCCATATATATATATATATATATATAGAGAGAGAGAGAGAGAGAGAGAGAGAGAGAGAGAGATACCTGCTAAACCAGGTAAACAGGCAGTTCCCCCTGATAAAACAACAGTCTTGTACCAATCGTCATTAACTGCTAAATCTGCAGAATAGCAATGATCCATACAAAGTGCGATAGCCTGGTGCAAACCCATTGCTCGCCTATGCCAAGAAATAAAAAATACATTAAGATTCAGTTCTGAAAAATATAAGCAACTAAAGCTCAGTGTTGGGGCTCATGTTACACATTTACAAACTCCTAACACATGTTGTGTATACCTCCTACTCTTTTTTATTCTCGTATGTAACCTACAATTTGTAGTAGATGGAGTGGGCTCGTTCACTTTTCCATTTGTCAAATACACAAATTCTTTTTATGTACTAGATTGAAAAAGAGAAGTAGAATTAGGATAAGGTATAAATCTCCCAATACAATAATAATCCATCAAACTTCCATCTAAGTCTAAAAAAGACTAAGGCACCCTAAATCATCGAAAAAGTTTAGAAGTTCGGAAAAACAAAACTGACATGAAAAATGTCGAGTCAACTATCAAGATAAATGTCAGTCTATCCAACAAAATATCCTCACTCTTTTCGGACAGCAAACTGAAGCACCAAATCAATGTCTTTTATTCAATTACTTTTTTTCAAAAAAAAAATGGTTTTCTTATTATGATTAAAATAATTATAGTTCAAACAAACAAATGCAAAGAAAAAAGATCAAGTTTATTAGAACAAAAGATCAGGAGAAAATTGCAAATTTTATTTAATTTCTAAAGACTGTTAAGCACTTTTTTTATTCTGTCATTCAACTATGGTGATAATAAGATGCTAATTTATTGGATCGCACACAGTCACCATAGATATGAACATGATTTCTGAACCAATACTTATACGGGTATACTGAATCTGGCCATATTGCAAAAAATGTACAAAAACTTACACCCCAGCAAGTCGTGGCTGGAATAAGATCTCCCCTGTTTGAAACCGCTCTTTTGAGAGTGTAAACAACCCTTCTACAGCTTCAAATGATGCTTGTGTATCTTTCAATAGCTCAGCTTCATAGTCAGCAGCAACATAACATAGCTTCTGTTGCCATGAAACTAATGAAATATCAGGCAACTTAATTCAGATGACTTTGAATGAAAAGAAACATGTATGGTACCCATCACTCTCACCAAACATAAATGGAGAACCAGAAAAAGGAAAGGAGACAAACACTCTCTATGTATGGAAACAATATATATATATATATACATATATAACGAGAGCACAAAGGATTTGATCAAATTTCATCATCAAATGCTGAACTGTGCAAGGAATATATCACTTGGGAGCTCCCTTTGTTGAATCCTTGCCATCAGAAAAGACATTTGCATCACTATATATAGAATTAATGATTTGATAAAATTTGATATCTGATTTAGAGGAAACTGAATATCTCTCTGTATTCTCTCTTTAAACACGCATAACCTCAAGAAGGATTTGATCAAACTGAACAGCTATCATTTACACATGTTTCAGCCTAATTATGACTCCATGTTCTCTCCTTTGACACAAATTAATTGTGAATTCATTTATCTCTTTCTAAAAGTATCGAGTCTGTTACAAACTTTTGAATTTGAAATTGCATGGTCAGCTAAATGGGATTTCTTTAGATATAAAGACACATTAGCATGTTAGGTGTAATATCTGGATTTGGGTCCATTATTACTGCTGCATAGGATATGTTTTCCCTAAAGCGCATATTTTCATGCATCAAGAGAAAAGGAGAGATAATTTGAAATTCATTTGTTCCACCCAGTATTAGGATTAAAAAGGAGTGAAGTGAAAATTTAAAATCAAATTCAACTTAAAGAGAGCTTAGAAGAAAAAGTATTCTGACTAGATTAAAGATGTTTAGGTGAATCACGTGTTCTAAATTAATTAAGCAATATTGGGGATCCCCTTTTATCTTCTCAAGAGAAGTGAAACATCAAATATAAATAAAAATCTCAAATCAAAATAACTACTTCAGAACAGAAAAGACAGCAATAATACCTCTTTCAGAGTGCGAACAGTGTACAAAGATTCAAAACTTATGTTATTCTCTTGCATTTGTTTTCTAAGAAATCCAGTAAGCTTTAGTGCTCCCAGCCCCACAACTTCCACACCCACCTTTCGCATCACTTTACCATTTAAAACTGTAAAACAAAAATGCACATGCACTCATAATGAGAGAAAGAAGGTACTGTCCATGAACTCATTTTCTTTAGACAAAGGAACAACTTGTTGATTAGAACAGAAGAGGTAACGTTAAGTCATGACTACCTCTGAACCCAACAAAGAAAGCAGACCAAGGTATTTCCAGGAATTTATTGTTGTGTAAATTTAGAAACATCAGAGAATAAAACTGTAGAGCATACTTGGAACAATAGATGTCACTTGAAATCCAATATTAACAGCAATCCCAGAAGTTTGTTTTGCAGCATACAGAGCTAAAGTCCCCTGGATTTATATAGTAGAAAAAAATAAATAATAATGGTACAGACAAAAAAATGTATTTGAAATAAACACCCAGACATGACTGAACAAAAGGGGTAGGCAAGTACATTCATAGGAAAACATAAAAATCTACCCTTGACCAAATTGCAGTCCATTTTACACTGTTAGGTTAATTCAAAACAAATTCCTTTGCAATTAGCCTCTTAAGGTGAAATAGAACTACAATTCTATTCCACTCAATTCCTCAATTTTTTGGAATTTTCACATATGACCTAACAACTATGTTGCAAAGACATGGTACAATATCGGTTACCCAGTACCCCATATGGTTATGAATTTCTAAAAGTTAAACATATGGAACATCAATGCAAAATTTAAAATTAAATTGAGTGTAAGATAAAATTTCATATAATAAAAGATATGAACTGAAAATTTAGAACATAGCATAAAATAAAAGGAGCCAAATTGTAATAATTTTATGAAAATATCTGGCGAAAATAATTTAACATATATTGTCAATAAACCAAGCTGACTGGTACAAAAAGAGATGCAATTAATATTTCTCTGTTATTTTCTTTCTTAATTTTCATCCTTTAAGAGGGAGATTATTGATTGTACATCCTATACAATTAAAATTAACATACAAATTTATTTTTCTTTTAAATACTTGTTGGATCGAACTCTTACCACTAAGTCAAAAGTTATAATCGTTAGTCAGGACGCAACTCTTTCTACTTAAGAACGTAGTAACCCAAGACGATTCGATTGTGACTTGACTCACCTGACCTCCGTCAAAGAGACAAGTGATGTCACTCACAACAATCTTCCCCTCAACAATTGTCCCACTAATAATCAAACTCGTGACCTTGGCTCTGATACCAATTGTTAAATCGAGCATTTACCACTAGGCTAAAAGCTATAGCAGTCAGCAAGACGCAACTCTTTCTACTTAAGAGCATAGCAGCTCAAGCGCCATGATTCGATTGTGACTTAACCCACCTGACTTCTACTATGAAATGATTGATGTCACCCACAATAATCCTAGTTAACATTATCCATTTTCAAGAGAATAAACAAGTAAGCATGAACTAAACAACTCCCCTCCCATACATATATGGCATCACACCATAGTTGTCAATAGCTCATTATATAGTGATGCAGGATGCAGCAGTGCAAAGCAGCCCCTGGCCACTACGTGTACTACCATGGTGTCATACTTCACTGTATTAGACACAATAGTAGTATTTCATGGAGATATAGCACAGTTCAGCTTATGGTGTAAAAAATCCTAATAATTCCCTCCAGTATGTCTATGACAACCATCTAGCAGGTTTTTTCTATGTTTTATTTTTTTAGTTTTCTCTTGTAAATTTGTTTTTATTATCCTATTCCCATTGAGCTTTGTTTTCTGTTAATTTATTTTCCATGTTGTTGTCTCTCAATTCTGAGTTCTTTTTCTGTTTTCTTTATCAACCCATGATCTTAGTTTTTTGTCTGTCTAGTCTGACTCTCAAGTCCTTTTTTATTTGGTCATCTATCTCCAAAAGACCCAAGCTCATTAACTCATTTTTTTCTCTATCTCTTTGGTTAATCATGGCATCCTATGTTACTATAATACAATAATTTTCTTGTATGTTAGATCAAAGCTAAGATTTATAAATTTTTTGTGACTTAGGTACATGATATCCTTTGTTACCATTTAATATGCACTATACCCAGTTATAACATTTCTCAGGTCAGCCAATGTGAATTGCTACCCTACCTAGTATACCAACTGTGCATCACACCATGTTGGAATTAGAAAGGGTATTCCAGACCACATTACTATGATGATACCATCAACATTATGAGAAGGACAAACATCTAGAATTTACAGTGCCATTTGGGAGATGTGTTACAATGGAATAAAACATGAGTTAAATGATTTGTGAGCATCTCACAAACAGAGCAAAACACGACAAGAGGAGAATGCTAGTATAATTTGGTTCCTGTTAAAAAGATATAAAGCACAGGAGTAAAGTACAATGATCTATTTTGTTTATAGTCAGAATGCCAAATATTACCTTCATGAACCTAATTGATCAATCATAAGTTCATTTGACGTGAAAACAGGGCTAAGCTATACATTATTTTCTAAAAGAGATGAAGTGCAATGGCACTTATTGTCTTTATTGAAAGGGATGGTAATATAAGATGGGTTAACTTGCATATGAGCACTTTAAAGAGGTTGTATATAACCTCTACATATTACTTAAAATAAATTAAAGTGGTAATTGGAATACCCTTATTTAGAATAGGAAAAATAGTAATTGGAACTGATTGTACAGTAATTGGAACTGATTGTTCTTTATTCCCCATTAAACTGTTGAATATCTCATATAAGGTTAAATTATAATATATAAGTGAATGCAAACACTACCTTATAAATTCGCTTTGTGAAGTTGAGTTAGGCTTAAAGACAACTTTCTAAAATAGTATCAAAGTCTATCGTATCAAGGTTTATTGGATTTATCATGTCATTCACTATCGGATCGCTATCAGACCACCCACCAATATTTAGTGTCACATTCGAGATATTCAATCATCAACATGAGTTTTAGTGTCACATACGAGATATTCAATCATCAACATGAGGAGTTTATTGAGAATCTCACATCGACTAGAGATAAAATCAAATTATAATATACAAGTAAATACAAATCTTATCTTACAAGCCGATTTTATGAGTTTAGGTTAAGCTTAAAATCCAGTTTCTAAGAAAAAAGTTACCTGATTAAGAAGCCGATTTTATGAGTTTGAGTTAAGCTTAAAATCCAGTTTCTAAGAAAAAAGTTACCTGATTGAGAGCACAAACAGCAGGAACATTCATGTCAAACAAGGCAGCATAGATTGCTTCTTTAAGCTGCTGTCTTGATGCTTTGGCCGATTCAGTATCTGCCAGTATGAAATAGAACAGAACATTATACAGCTAGAATATCAAGTAAGTATCAGGTGAGAAAATAAGAGAATATAATCTTCACCACAAAACTAAATGATGGTTAAGAAAAATCAAATTTAAACAAAATTTTGACCATCCACGCATGGTTATAGTCAAAATTAACTTGCCTCACAAAATAGGAGCCACATCCTATGTGTGTAGATCAAATCAACAACTTGATCCTTCGATTTAAAAATTTTTCTCATTTTGGTTCCTACATAGAAAAACTTTACAGTTTGGCCCCAATTTGAGAAAGTATTTCAACTCAGTCTGTACCATTTGCTTTAGTTATGATGCTGTTAGATTTTACCACAACAAAGCATTAGCTAACTCAGCAAAATCTAACACCATTATTTCTCCAGCAAACAACATGGACCTGTATGTAAGTATTCTCCAATAGGGATCAAAGCAACAATTTTTTTAATTTAACCACGAATGCATAAAAAACTTAGAGTAAGACTGAAGTTGTCACACAAAAGAACAAATTTAATAGCTAGTTTGTATCTTTGGAAAACTAATTTGGTGACAAATATTCAAATGGCTAAATCATTGTGGCAGTAATCTTTACAAGACCAATTTAAGGTTTTACTCAATATTGATCCACATTTTAACAACCGCAGTAAAACCATAAAATTTAACTTAACTGACCATCATAGTGACAAATTGGTATAGAAACAACAGCTGGTTGAGAACTTGGTTTCACCTGCATCCTACAGAGCAAGCAACCCAACATATTATCAGCATGAAGAACGGAACTAAGCAATCAATAAAAACTACACCATCATCCACAACTACATTGCTCGCTTCTCATAACAAATCATCTATCTACACACACTTTGCTTAGGCCATTGTTTGGTGTAGGAATTGAGGGGATGGGTGAAGATGGAATCAGTATAAGTAATTTGGTGGGGGAGAAAAGAGAAGAATTCAAAATTAATAGGACTCTTCGTACTGTTTGTCCTTATCTCTCCTCTATTTATCTTCAACAAACACCTTCAATTTCTGCTTTATTTCTCATTTATTTTCATTCTACCAACTTATTTTCATTCAACCGATTTTCCTTTCTCTAACAAACCGAGCATAAAGGACATATCAGAGCTAGTGAACTCTCCCACCAACAACAAGCAAAACGCACAACAACAAACACACACACACCTGTTATAGATAGTTCCGAAAAAATGTCGAAGTCTAGTATACATGGGCGTTTCAACGTTACCAAATTCCTGCATAAAAAACCCCTCAATCAACACACCAAACACCTCAATTCCAAAACATTCGCCCCAAACAGAGAATCAAGACACGAAACACGTCACCAGAAAGGTCGCGAATCGCCCAGAAGGAGAAGAGCCTTTGCTCCAACCAAATTTGCAATAGCCAGAACCCCCTGAAGACGAAGAAAAGAAAAATGACTAAACACAAAAGAGTCCGCAGAGAGAACGAATAAACGAAAAAAGAAACGGAGAAACGGACCGTCGATGACAACGGAGGGAGGGAGGCGTTCACGGAGGGCGTAAACATGCTGGAGCGAGCCACGTGGCGAGCTCTGAGCAGCCAATGTCCTGCAATGTTCAATTAGGGCAGAATCGAAGAAGCAAGCGGTGGTGGGAAACGGTTAGTTAAGTAACGTACGGAAGAGGGTAACCGGAGCTAAGAGCGGTTTCGGCGAAGAGCGCCGAGTGAGGGTGATGGGTGTTGAGGAAATGCACCCAGAGGTCGTTGTCAGAGACAAGGGATCGCCACGACTTGCTGAGGAGGCTGAGTCTGGCGGCGTGTTTGGGGCCCAAAAGTCGCACGATTTGCATCAGTATGTCGGCGGGGAGAGGCTCGAAGGCGCCCAGCGGAGAGGGCGCGCGTTCCGATGATGGGTTCGGATTCGGGTTCGGATTCGGATTCGTACCCGATCGCTTAAGCGACGCGGAATCGCAGAGTTTTCTGAGCAGCGTCGCCATAACGATAACGCAGCACGAGTCGATTTTTTGGGACCGCGATTCTCGTGCATTACTCACACTACAGCATGAACTTCTTTCTTATCCACTTTCTTAAATCATTCTTATTGTATTTTTTTGTTGTGCCTGAACACTAATCACTTTTTGTGTCACTAATATTGTTTATTAGACATACACCTAATGAAAACAGAGTTTGATTTACCACTAATACTAGAGTTGTTTAGTCGGAGTATTATAAACCTAATTTTATATTCTATATTGTATTTGGATGAGAAAAATACAGCGTAATTAACTTTTGTAGAAAAAATAAAATGCTTGTCAAAAAATTGTTCTTTCATACAGAATTTGAAAGAAATTAAATTTTTATAAATTTATGATAGTGATTTAATTATTTTAAACTATATAATTTCATTTAAATAAGATTTTAAAATTATTTTTTTCATTAATTATCAGATTGTCGGTTTGACTTCAATCATCATATACTCCATGTTGATTAGAATGCTGTCAATTTAATCTCAGTCAGAATATTATTAATTAAAAAGTCACTTGAGACATGTACACAAATCTTACTTTTTAAAAAATAATTATTAGAATATAAGTTATTTCAAGATAGATTATATGTATAGAATATTTTATTTGACTTAAAAAATATTTGATAACTTGTTTGTATGCATCAAATTAACGGAATACATATTTTTTAAAAGTGGTTTAAAATATGAATATTTTGATCACTCCTTTTATTATTACTAAATTTAACAAAAATATTTGTGATAATATATATATATATATAATATCAGTGAAATTCATTTTTTTAAATCTTTTGTAGTGTACTAATTAATAAAATTTTTATCGATACAATTTGATATTTTACATATATATTTAGATATAATAGAAAGTAAATTATCTTACCCAAATTGACAATTTGAAATTGATTTATACAAATAAAACATTTAAAATTTAAATCAAAGCATTTCAAACTTTAAATATTTTAAAATTCTTATAATTTTTGAAATCTCTATTTAAATACAAAATTATAATTACCTACACTTCGTAAGATGAGATTCTTTAGGATTAAATTGAAATGTAAGATACATATTCACATTAAAAACAATGTGAATACTTGAAGTCGAGTAATGTAAAAAGCATATTATAGCTTACATTTTAAAAAATTATGCACCTTGTTAATTAAATATTCGTTTGATTAAGCTCATGGAGAATCTTCTTAACTTGATTAATTTGGTTAAGAAACCTATGTAAAAGTGAAGTTGAAAAACATATTTTTTTCTCACCTATATTCATTAACAAGCTTTGAATTCACCAAAAAAACAAAGACTAAACAGAGTATTGAATCACGACATAAGTTTAATTATAGTATAAAATATTTTGACTACCATCAAGCTTTATTCCTAATTATAATTCAACTACATCTGTTATATTTTTGAAAAACTATTTGATATGTATAACATGAATTGAATCTCTTTCTAACAACAACTCCGGTAACAAAAATGATATTATGAAGTTTTTTTATATTTAAAAAATATTAATTTTATCATAATTTAAATAACGAGTATTATTTCCATAAGTAAATGAGAAGTAATTTCCTTAAATTGAAAAGATATTTTGCTGCTTGTTATTTTAAAAAATAACTTACTATTAAAAAGCAAGCACAGTTAACAAAAAATACTTATTTGTTATTAAATTTTATTTGTGCAAGTTTTCTTATAAGCGCTTTAGGAGAGAGAAAAAAAATAAATGAATTTTTCTATAAATTAAAATTAACCTTTATATATAAGTTAAAAATTAAAAATAAACGCCTTCAAATTAACTCGTGTATAGACTTTAAATTTATTTGTCCTTCCTATTTTTATCATATAATCTCAAACGGAGAAGTTCATTCAAAAATATCCTTAGAATCATTGCAAAAGTTAATTAACTTTTGAAATTATTCAATTTAATAAGTTATGAATCTTTGCCAATTAATAATAACTAAATATTACTCCTACCCATTATTTGGTAAAGTGGATGAAGAAAAATAAAGAAAGAGAAAATTAATACTGAAAGGAGAAAACAGATTTGAAAAAAAAGTTAAGACATATAGTTCTATTTCTCATTTATATCTTTATATTCTATAAATCAATCAAATTATACCATTTTCAAATTATTTTTTATTTATCGTTTAGTTCTTATTTACTAAATAAAGATGTATTTAAAATTTTCATCTGGCTTAATTTTTCTAACTTAATTTTTATCTATTTCCCAAAAATAAACTTGTTCTCGATTTTTCATGTTCTCTTTTGAAAAAGTGGAATTCATTCAGATAAGTACTCTGTGGCATAGAAAGAATATTCTAATCTGTAGTGGTTGTTGAGTAGTTGCTTCTACATTTCTATTATTAGAAATGTGAAACCAATGAAAAATTAAAATAGGTGCCAATATGGAATTTTTAGGGATAATTATAATATAATTTAAGAAAGTGAAAATGATCGTTGGGCATATTCTTTCCACATCGTTTTCAGTTATTACTTTCAAACAGAAGGAGAGTGGGTATTTGCCACTCATCATTAATAATTATTTTTTAATATAAAGTTTGGTTCATAGAAAAGTCAGTAACTTTTCTTTTGAAGATGGGGACATGTTACCAGCAATTTAACTTTCAGTTTCCAACCACGTGCCCTTGACATTTTTCTTATAGATTAATTATAAGCAAAACTTAATTCAAATTTCAATTAATTTAAAAATTATAATAGATTATTTTTTCTTTAAGTGTGCTTAATCTTCTAATTGATATTCAAACATACAATACGTTTTTAATTAATTAATTGCTATCTTACTTGCTTTTACACTTCCCTATTTCTTATATATGATATTAACCTTCAACTTTTGATAAAACAAGATTTCCTGAACGAATCATTAATTCTTTAGCATACTGCTTTAGTGCTACAAATAAATATTCATTTATCTGTTAAATTTTTGTACTTAAAATATACTCATTTTAAAAATTACATAAATAAACTTATTATTATTCTAATTTTCAAATTGAAAATTTATTCTTCACGCATTGAGAATTTGAGAGTTGATTTTATACAGTAAACAAGATAATCAGAATTGTTTTTCGAAATTTAAAAATAAATAAATAAATCATATCAAAAATCAAATTCTTGGATAAATCAAACCAGAATTTTATTCCTGAAAAATCAAATTCTTGAATAAATCAGAGCAGCATTTGCTTCCTGAAAAATCAAAATTCGACCAATTTTCCTGTACGAGAGTAAGAATATTGAAATTTGGTCTTTATTCCAGTCGAAAATTTGATCGATTAATCCGAATTCTATTTTAATTTTTTTAAATTAAAAAAAAGAGTAGAGTAATCATTTCACATTGAAATATTCATATAAAAAACGTTTACGAATTAAAGTAAAAATAGTATATTTTGAGTTTTTCATTTTTAATTCTATTTTGAAAAATAATGTGTGTTACATATGACTTCAAAATCACTTTCCAAAACCCCATCTTTTAAGCAATACATAAACTTAAAATTAATGTAAATATTAAGCTACAAAATAATATAGTATAATAAAAAAATAAAGCTAGTGAAATATAATAATTGTTCTATCTCCATGTTATATGCGAGACACGACCCCTGAAAAAGAGAAAAACATGTCTAATTCAAAATACAATCGTCAGCACGTCATGTTTCAGTAATATAATAATAATAATAATAATAATAATAA
>Ga0099825_1004541_pt1 | contig 18151 bp, 10 predicted proteins | sample SiratroredBW_FD_76838 | JGI IMG/M metagenome (GOLD analysis project Ga0099825, IMG submission 76838) | Root nodule microbial communities of legume samples collected from California, USA - Siratro red BW | ecosystem: Host-associated > Plants > Roots > Nodule | place: USA: California | collected...
CTACAACATTATGGGATTGATTTTACGAAAAAAGCTTTCAAAAATTTTGGGTTCTGCACGAAAAACCGAAGAACGAAATTCGGCCCTCTCATGGCATCTCCCTCAATTCTCAACCAAAATTAATGATTCCAAGTGGGTTATGTTCGGATTATTGTCCTCTTTAAAAGCCCTATGGAATGAGAACATAATTGTCTCATGGAAGGGTTTGATTTTGAATTTCTAATTTTAGGGTTCATGAGTACAAAACGCATATTACTTCAATTCTTCATCAAATTAACCAATTAAGGGTTTTATTTGTTTGAAAAGGATCATACAACAAGAAACCCTCAATCAATTTCACAATTAAATTAACTCTAAAGAAAAATTAGAATCAAGCAAAGAAGTTTCAAAAAACAATGACGTACTTTACAGCAATAAAAGGTTTGAAAATTGACTCTGATACCAATTGAAAGAATCATCCTTTAATATTTATTATATTAAGTCCAATTAATGCATGTCAAGTACAATCATACATTCAATATTAAATCAAATACTTACCTGGAACTGAAGATGATGCCATTGTAGTTATGGATCAGAGAAGATTGAATTTCCCTTAATACAATTGAGTAAGAACAGACCTTGAGAAAACACAACAGAGAAGAAAAGAGTATAGAAGGGTGTTTACGATGTTAGACCAGGAGAATTAGGCAACATACAAAATACTGCTATATTTTTCTCTTTAATAGGGTAGAGAAAAACTAATATCTGGTTAACCGTAGTGACCCTTCTTTATTAATATAATTAACATAGGACTAAGCCCACCTATTATCAGCCTGTCCATATCACATAATATTCACATTTCATTATCTATAATAATACTTTAATAAATCTGGATCAATTATTTTAATTTATGTATGTCCACAAGGATTAATTAATCCAACAGTTTTTACCCTCGAATTTATTTAGATATTCAGTTCATCCCACACTTTTATTTTACAATCCATCTCACATTACCATTCCTAATTATGTGGACATAATACATTAAAAAAAATAAAAATTCAACCTACACAATCAATTATGGATTTTTCATTATGTTTAATTGTGATTGTTGTCCTTAACTAAATGATCAATTGTGCATGTTACGTATCATAAAAATAGTAATAAAGCGCATATTAGATGTCCTCTTCCGAATTATGTTGGAGAAATATGGAGAAAGTTGCGGTTATGTATCTCCTTGCAACTTTCTATCCATTTAAGCTTTATAAGTTGAAGTAAACCTATGGATGCAAACATAAGTGGTTCAAAATTTCAACATTAGTTTCATTTTTCCATCCTAGTGTTAGGTTAGTAGCCTTGTATAACGATTATGTAACAATTCAAGAGAGTTAAAAAGAGAAAATTGCTGAAGAAAGAGGTAAAGAATGTAAGGGAAACACAAGTTGGGTCAGGAGGGGCTCTAGGCCTAAAATAAATAACATCAACCTCAACTATTATCATTGGCTCAAAGGATGGTACAAAAGAGAAAGTTAATTGTTGCGTATTCTTGTAATTGCATCTTCCCTAGTATTGCATCATAACTTTGTACATGGATGCTTCTATAATGGATAAAGAAATTTAGTGCCCATAGTTTGTCTATTGTTCCATTAACTTTCTAGTATTTTGTTGGGGTTGTTACTCTTACATTGGTGCTTTCAATGATTCTTGGTGGAGCACACCCGCATGAAGGAGCTTGTAACAAATGTTAAGAGGATTTTGGAGATCCACAAGATGAGGAGTATGCTGGTCGTTTTGAAACGTTAGAAACGACAATGGAAATGGTACTCCAACAAAAAACGAGTGTGGATTATGGAATGGTGTGTTCTACACAATGCAATGTGTAGAACACACCATTCCAGGTTAGAAACGTAATTTTCCCACATTTGATGGTTCGGATGTGCTGGAATGCTGACAATTTTTTAGCTATTGTAAAACCCTTAGATTATCAAATGTTTACTTATTTCTTCCATCCATTAGATAAAGATGTTGTCCCTCGGTATGAAAATCCTTTTCACTCTTGGACTGCTTTTAAGAGCTTTAGAAATAGAATTTGGTCCTTCTCTCTAGGAGAAAAAATAATTTTAAAAAAAGAAGGATAAGTGTTTTTGGTAAAAGAATATTCAACAATTTACTACTACTCTTAAAGTTGAATAAAACATAACTAAGTGTTAACATTATACTAAACCAACGAAAAAAGACTATGGCCGTAATGATTACCACCCACTAAGTAGAGGACGTGGATAATACTTTCCGGACAAGAAGAACAATGAGAGAAACATAAGAAAACGTTGGGAGAATGTGCTACGAAGAGAAAAGAAAAAGAAATCTATTTCAAAGGCAAGAAAAAAATTTCAATTTTTAGAGAGGTACCCTAACCCTATCAATTATAAACATTACACTCATTTTTAAGGATAAAACAATAATAGAGCTTCAAACTCCAAAACGAGCAATATCTCGATGATTGACTTTAATAATACCTTTTTAATGAACTTGAGGTCAGAATATTGGTGCTGTCTATGGGAACCTGTTTTCTTAGCCCTCGATTGGGAAGCTTATTCTGATATAACCAATAGTCCTACATCGCTTTAAGGGTCGAGACTAAGACTAATTTATATACACATTCTTCTTTTAACCATTTTTTAATCCATAGAGACACTTTTTAAATACAAAACCATGACAAAACTCTAACCCTAAATCTGACAATATTTTTAAGAGGGATGATGATTTTATTGTTAATAAATTTGAAGTTAAAATATTACTGATTCCCATTACAGATTTTATTGTTTCAATCTATGCAGGTTTTATTGGGATGTTATTGAGAATCTCATCTCATAAATTCTTTTGAAATGATTATTTTATCATGATGAATCTATTCCATTATTCATTGTTTTGGACGAATTCACTTTTGATATATTTATTTTCAATTTTACTGAAATTTTACTGACATTGATGTAATAATATATATATATATATATATATATATATCACTTTTTTATTATTATTTTTTATCTATGAATTATAATTAATCAACTAATTTCTTTGTGACTTTGATGCTTCCCATTTTCCTAGTTTATTTATGGTTGATATCTTGCAGTTTATTTATTTGGAATCCATTAAAACGGATAATTGAGTAGACTTTGGAGAAACTGCTAAGTCTACTTTGACCTTCATTTAAAGTTTAGATAGTCCATTAATGTTACATAAACTAGTGGTAGCTTAGACAATTGAGAATGATTTTGGTGTAACAGAAAAGATAGACAATTATTCAGTTAAAACTGAAATCAATAAATTAGTAATCTTATGACAATAAGAAAGTACAAATAAAAGACTTTTAAGAAAGACATTTTCTCAGTCTATATCATATAAGATTAAATTCTTTCTAGGAAAGGTCGTAGACCATTCTTATTGTGCAAACACTTGTAGTCTATGTAGTCCAGTTTGATAAAGAGTGTGGACATGTGAAGAATGATAGAGAGTGTGAAAATGCAATGATAGACATAAATTCAATGAATAAAATATTAATTAAAAACAAAAGTTGATGGAATATTTTGACAGTAAACTTTCTTCAGCAATATAGCGACCATTTGTGAAGAAAGATTAATTTTTATTAAATTTTTATACAATTAATTTAATAATATTTATATTTATATTATAATAAAATTAACTATATAATATAATATGATAATAATAATTATTAAAATAATAATAAAAATAAAATACTAATAATATTAATGTTAAAAATAAAAAATAATAATAAAATTATAAATAATAATTATAACAATAAGAATAAAATTATAAAAAATAATAATTAAATAAATTTATAAAATAATAATAATAATATCAATAATAATAATAATAATAATAATTTAAATTTCTTATTTTAAAATAAGTAATAATCTTATAACTAAAAATAATAATAATCTACTAATCACACTCATCAAATTAATTATATCTAAGTTTACACATACTTTTATTATTATATTATATAATTAATTATATTATATTTAATATATAATTAAATTTATCTTTATTAATTATTTGAATATTTTTTATTTTATTATAAATTTAATTATTATATATATTTTTTAATTATCTATAACTTTGGATTAAAATAATAAATATTTTTATATTTTATTTAATGGTAATGAAATAAATATTTTTATTTAATTATGAAAACCAACTTTCATGCAAATCTTCTCATAAGAGAAGAAAAAGTTTAAAAATATTTTTTTTTAATTTTTGGAACTTTCTGCTCCTTTATGCACTTGGTATATTTCCATCATTGGAAACAGATGCATCATGAGAGTATTTGTATCATAAATTCTTGAAATTCTCAAAATCTTCCTTAAATAGCCTCAATAACTAAAACTTTAGTTATCAGAGCCTTTACATGATATTAGACAGTTTTAAATCTCTCTAACATAAAAGTTCAAAATATCTTTGTCAAATATATTAAGACCTTTTATTCTATGTAGGAGTTTCGATTAAATCTTTAATGAATAATTTTTTATTATATTAAATCTTTTATATACTTTGGCCCATTGGGTTTTTCTTGCACTAAGAAATGTTTCAAAAATAAAATTTAAATATATATAAATAGAAGAAACATCACATCACATTTAGTGCAACCATAGTAACATGTCATGGTAAGCCAGACCATACTCAGGGGTACATTCCACTCCCCTTTACAAATGTTGCAGTGTCACCAATAATTCAGCCCAAAAAGATCTTACAGGAGACTGTTATTATAGAGGCTCAGTAGCAAATTCACCAGAAATTAGTCCAATGGCAGGGATTGGATGATGACCAAGCTACGTGGGAATATACTACTTCCCTACAACAAACTTTTTCGAACCTTAATCTCGAGGACAAGGTTAATTTTAGAAAAAGAGACACATTGTAACAATGCATGAGCGGGCAACAGAGAAAATTGCTAAAAGAAATGGAGAAGAACATGTAAGGGACAATTAAACTAACATAATTAAAATTGCTAAACTAACATCAAGCTCAATGATGATTACCATAAGAGACAATTAAAGGAGTGTGTGAAGAATTTGAATTATGATCACAATTAAACAGTCTCTGGGTTTCATTTTGTTTTATTAAGTTCCTGTACAACTTCTGCATAATGGTTGATTCTGTATATGGATGTTTCTATAGTGAATAAAGAAATTCAGTATCCTTAAGTCTGTTTAGTGTTCCATTAAATTTTTTATTTTTTGTTGGGATTGTTGCTCTTATACTTTACCTCACTCTAACTATAGGATTTTGTAAATCCTATGAATGTTGATAAAGACGATAATTGTGATTTATTAGTTGTTATTTCCAGAGACATGATGAGAAAGAAAGGATAAAAGTGGTGTTTTTAAGTATTTCTATGTACAAAATCAATTCTGAAGATATTCATAATCAGGTCTATTGTTTTTACTTTTTATAATAATAAATAAAAATTAAAAATAATAAGTAATAACATATAAAATTATCATATTTTTTACTTTTTTTTTTCAACCCAACAAACTCTTTTCATTTGTTTCATACTTCTTTTTTCACTTTTTCCATTCTCTTTATTGTTTTTCTTCCAATAAAGTGGAGCATTATGCTTACCTTCTATCCATCAAAAGCTGTATTGTTCTTATCTTTCTATTTAAGGAATTGAAATAATTGTACCCAAATAAAATTTCTGATGGAGACTGAGGAGGTGGATGTGTATTAGAATTGAATACTGCAAAATGTGAGCATAGACACAGCACATTATTATTATGAAAGAATGTCTGATAAAAATACCAATGAAATTACATGTATTCCTACTGTAATTTAATAAATAATAAATTAGGCCCGTGGTGGGGAGTGACAAGACAAGGCTCCCGAAGTTCTCAACTACCTTTCCTTCCTTCCTAAATATCTCATCTCACTGCAAACTCCCTGCAAAATTAAAACAAATGCAACAAAAGGCAGCGCAAAAGGGTTAACTTTCTTTATGCTGCCAACAAAAAAGTGCCTAATGCTGATGCTCATGATGCTGTCTGTTTCCTAACTACTACCTTTTTCAGACGTCTCATTTTTTCCCTCACGACGGTGCCAATAATATTAATAACTACGTTACCAACAACAAATGATGCAACAGATTACTCCTACACCTACCACTTAACCATCCTTCGTCAATGCTAACCTAATCCAATCTTAATCATCATTAGGGTACCAATTATTGCAACAGCCTCTTCTAGAATACAATACTGTAAGAAACTTACCAAAAATTATCTTAGAACATAATGTCTCTTTGTTGTTCATATGTATAAATAAATATTTCTATAGTAAAAAAAAAGTACATAACTGTCATATTGCATAAATTTACAATTACAACATTTATTGGGCTGTTTTTCTAAGTTTCTGAAATGATTGTATGCATGTGTTTACCTTTATATAATAAAGTATTTTTAAAAAACTTTTGCAATAGTCTGTATTGTAAAAGATGTAGATATCTGATTATTGTGAAGTAAAATTTATTCTAAAATTTGCATAAACTAGCTTTCAAGATAAAAAAATTTTAATTCAAATTAAAGAAAATAAATTTTATTTAAAATAAATTTTACTGGCACCAAAAGGCACACTACTACATCCAAATGTAACTCAACTATACACCACAAATCTCAAAATTTGAATGGACACAATGGTGACGTTTGATATGCTCTTTATGAGGAGGGCGACAATAATTCCATTAGTAAGGGACAAGCAAAGTGAAACATATATATATATATATATATATAACTTAGCTTGTGTTTTGGGGTTTACCTTTACTCCCTTCTCACTCTGCCTCTGCTCTCTCCCCATTGCCATGCCCCCCTGTCTTTCTTTGGATTCTGCACTTAAATATCCTCAAAACTCCAAAAAAATCAACACCACCGTCACCAGAACCGAACCCACTAAACAACATCTCTCCTGTCCCAAACCGAACCAAACATCAACGTTATTACAGTAACGGCTATATTGTGAGTAAAAAAAACTAACTAGTTAGTTGAAAAGTTCAAAAACAAAAGTGCCATTGAAAAATATTATAAAAGTAGGCAAATAAAGAAAAAAAAAGAAAACGACACCAACTTGGGATTAAAATGAATATATAACTTCAAAATAATTATCTTTTTACTTTCCATCACAAATCAAACATGATAAGTTCAATAAATAAAATATGATAAATTTATTGCTAAATTTTTATTTTTATATTATTTAATTTTAAAATTATTGCATAAATAACTTTTTATTCATTATCGATATAATAACCTTTTCCATTCACAATTGTCTAATAAATATTGTGTAAAAAAAATTAACTTGTATATATTTTTCAACTAATAAACTTACCTCGGTAGAGCCTCTAGATTAGAATTATAAACACCTAAAAACTAGATAGCAAGATCATACTCAGGAACAAAGAAACATTGGTCTACGCGAAATCAACAATTTCATTTGATAATCCCGAAAACATCTTCTGTCTTACCAAAACTAGAACCTCAACTGAAGTTAGGCTAAATATTTTTTAGTTTAATGAATCATTTGATTTAATACATTTATCAACCTTTTATTTTAATATACTATATAGATATATATATATATATATATATATATATATATATATATCTGCATCTTAATTTTTATACAAACATTTTCTTCTGCATTTTATTTTTTATGTCTTCTGTGATATACTTTCAATCTCATAAAACTAAGCAGACTAAAACATAAAAACAAAACCTGTTTGAACAAAACCTAAAACGCACGAAAACTAAAATAAAAAATTGTCACATATAAGAAGCAAAGAATTAATTAAAATAAAGCTAAATAAGGAATGAAATTAGCTCCTATTATGATATTTCCAGCTTAATAACACTAGTTATAATAAGTAGAAAGCAGTAGTGGAGTTAGTGTAACTAACCAGATAGGAAGCAGAGGAAATGGACAAATATCCGGTGGAGGAGGTGGGTGGCCGCGGCGGCGTGCCAGCACCGGTACTGTTATTGACGGCGTCGATTGGCGCAGAAGCCAGAGAGAAGCCGAGGGGGTACGCAGGGGTGCCATCGGGCTTAAAAAGCCCATAGTTTCGCTCGGAAGTTGGGCCGGGCTTCATGTTCTCATTAAACAGAGCGAAAACGTAAATGTTCAAATCGGAGTTGGGCCTGGAAGGGGTGCCCTTCTTGCTGCTACTCATAGCCATCTTAATGAGATTCCCATTGTACTTCTTCGCGTTGTCCAGGTTGGCACCGGCTTCGTCTTCATCCCCCTTGGAAGGCCAACCGGTTTCCGAAATGTGAACCGGCAACTTCCCGTAGCCCAAAGAGTCCAAAGCGGAATAGACGGCGTCGATCTGCGCGAAAAGCATGTTATCGTAGTGGAGGTTACTGGAGGGGTCCACCATCCCCTTGTTGGGTTGGAAGAGCACGAAGTCCAAGGGAACCTGTTTGGGGTTGGCCTTGTAGGCGAAATAAGGGTAAGCGTTGATGAGGAAGGGAGATCCGGTTTTGGCTTGGAAGCTGAGGATGGGAGCCAGGCAAGGAGCGAGGTCGGGACTGAAGGCTCCGGCCGAAGGAGGATAGGAGGTTTGGAGGACGGCTAGGGAGTGCGTGGTGGTGACGGTTATTTGTTTGTCGAGGGCGAGGTTGAGGAGCGCGGTGTGCACGCTCTGCATGGCTGGGAGGAGGTTGGAGGTTAGGGAAGTGTCGTTGAAGGTGAGAACCTCGTTCCCGACGAAGATTGAGGTGATTTTAGTGGCTGGGAGGTAGGGTTGTAGGTTGGCTTTGATCCATGCCTGCGCCTTGGTTGGATCTTTCATTCTGGACAAGTACTCGTTGCCCAGACCTACCATTACTTCCACTCCGGTGTTCGCGAACGCTTTCAGAACCCGCGGATCTGCGTCGTAGAGCTTCACTTTGGTTGCTCCGATGCATTTCACCAGCGCCACCGCGTCGTCCGGTGAGGGAAGATTGTTCGCGATTTGACCGTAGTTTATCCCAATCGACAGAGCGGTCGTTGCAAAATGTGCTACAGCTACAGAAGAACAGCATTGTGAGTTTCCATTCCGATAAAAAAAAATGAAAAAATGGTTATGAATTGGCGTTGGTTAATTAACTTACTGGTGATGAAGAAGATGAAGAAGAAGCGAGGTAATGCAGAATGGTCCTCCATGGATCTTTAGTTAAATTAGGAATGTGAAGAGAATTAGTGTGGGCGCTTAGAGTGAAGGGAGTTGACAGTAAGTAGTGTTTTGGTGAGTGAGAGTGTCTCAACAGGGTTGAATAGATTGCGGAACAGACAGAGACAGAGAGAGGAGGTGAGTGATAGATATTTTAAGTTAGAGAGAAAATGGGAAAAAAAAAATGATGATAGATAAAGGAAAAAGATTCCCCGGAAAAAAGTATGGGAAGGGAGACACGCGGAAAGATGGGTGCAACAAATTCGCTTATTTAGAAAGAAGAAAGAAGGGGAACATGATGCTTCCTCGTGGAACCCTCCTCCTCATCTATGTATGCTTGCTTTTTCGTAACCAAGCCAGATAAATGCTCATATTTTCATTAAAAAAATTCGATTTACAGGGTGGAAATTAATCTCAGTAACAAGCATAAACCAATAAATGATCATTATTCTAAATTATCCCTCAGTTTTGATTGGGTGAAATTTGAGTGAAATGTTAACGGGTAATGTTATGTCTATAAACCTAATGAGTTATGTTGGATAAGTTAAACACTTAAGAAAACTCTACACCCATTAAAAATAAGTTTATAATTAATCTTTCAAGTATTAGAACTAATCTTAATAATATATACGAATTTAAAAGTCTTTAACATGTTGGAGATCCCACCTCTAAACCTTAAATCTCATTTTTTTATGCAATAATATATAAAATGTGCTTAAATCTCATTTATTATGCAATGATATATAAAATATGAAGGTGAAAAATAAATGGTAAAAGTCTATTATTTTTTCAAGGATCCCGGGTATCCTTTACAGGGGGCCATACCCTAATGGGCTGGAAATAGTTTTTGCTCCACATATCTTTTATTTTACTGGGTAAATATCTGACTAATCAATCGTAATGTATGTCAATTGATAATACAATTATATATTCTAACTTAAATCTAAGTTGTACAGTTAATAATTTTCTTTATACACGCATTTAATTATATATAATTATTGAAAATAATTAAAAATATTAATACTTTTTTTTTATAAAACCCACATCACTATGAATAATTAATAATGTTAATACTTATTATAATTAAAAGTTTCAACATATTTAAGTTAATTAGGAATATTTATGATTTGAATGTTTAACTATTATCATAAAAATTATTTGAATGCATATTTGTGAGAATTTCTTTTCATAGCGAGAATAATGTCTTCTATTACACTATAAACACTAATGGTTAAGATTATTCACCTATTTTAGATTTTTAGATTTTATTTTTTTACTTTACTTGCTTAATCCTACTTAACATTAGGTGTTCCATCCTCTCCAAAGTTCACATTTCAAGCACAAACCTTTTGTTAAGCAATCTAATAGAGAAAAAAAGTTAGTAACAGTGACAAAAATATCAACATGGTGTAAATTTTTTTATGTAACTATCAAAATGGTACAATTTTTTGTTTTATCATAATAGAAATCGTGTCATAAGAATTCCATTTCAAGATAGAGTTGCATAGAAGTAGAGAGGGGTTTGGACAATTTTACTCAACCTTAAAATAATAGTACTAATACACACTCGATACAATTTTGGTTAAAATAATGAAGGCGAAGATTTTGATTTTAAAAGTCGCTTTATATTTTATTTCAAAAATGTCAAAAACTTTTATACATTTCACAAACTATTCAAATATATAAAAATATGACATGTAACAAGAAACTGAATCCATTTTTAAATACTTTACAAATAATTTATTAACATAAATAATGTAACTTTATTTTTTTTTTAAATTTGAAATAGTTAACTGAAATTGTGTAATATAGGATATTTTAGTTCTGTTTTCTCACATCAAAAGTCGTGTATTTCTCTCTACTTCTCTACTTTTGTTAGCTAGAATTGTTTATTTTTCACACAATTTTAATAAAATAAATTCCATTTTAAGAAATCAAATTACACTATTTAGATGCTTTTGCCTAGTAACAATATCATGTGACTTGCAAGTTAGGTCTAACTTTAGACTAGTTTGAGATACACGACCATACTACCATCAAATTCATTAATATAAATAGAGGAACCCAATCAATGGTTCCTCACAACTTTACTTTCACTTTCACATTTACGTGATCAACATTTCCCACACCCAACCTCTGGGAAACTGGAAACTGACGCCTTTCGTTTTTGATGCATAACTTTACAGCCAAGATTCTACGAGACTTAAGCTACACCCTTCTTTTTATTATTACAAAACAAAAAAGGCCTACCCTTATTTGTCTGCTATGGCACAAAAGAAATAAACGAATCACAAAATTTTAAAAAATTAAAAAGTGACTAGGAAAGAAATATTAGCATATGATTAAAAAATATAAAGGAAGAATAAAATATCATATTTGTTACTATTTCTTTTTTAATATGGTTCATCATTTTGCCATTATTACTCTACTCTTATAATATAATGATCAAATCTGGCCAAGGATTTAGACAGAGACAAATCCACCTATGTGCAGATTGTGGTCGTAGATGTTTTCTTATGTTATCCCATATAATTGAGCTCGGACAGTGATTCAATATTGAAACTAGGAAAACTGCAATTCGTTTTCTTCGTCTCACATGCATTCTAGTCGTCAAACATTGAAAACAATTATTATTTTTTTTAAAAGTTTAAAAAATGAATGATTATTTCTTTAAAACAATCGAAATTTATGGTCAAATTCTTTATGTATATACTAAAAGTAAACCGCAAGGAAACCAAAATCCATGTAAACACGTTAATCTCAGATGCTTGCAAACATACTATTTATTTAATTTGCAATGTACATAAAGAACGGTATCTGAAAATAAAAAAGATGACATATCCTTCCAAAGATTTGGAAGCATACATTGACATTTATTCACCTTACGCTGCATTTAAACTTATAAAACTCAGGTACTTCAAATTTCCTTGATGCAAGACCTTGCTTATGGAAAAGCTTTATGTTAGATTGATACTTTGCTTGAAATTGAAGAAGTTCCGCCCCTTCGTTAGAAACGGTACGTGAAGGTGGCTTAGTTTATAATCACACTGCTGGCAATTATTAGCTAACCCCTCGTCCATGATCATATTCAGAAAATGGATCTTAATGGTGGTGCTCAAGGAGTGGCCACGTTTTCCTTTGCAAGAGGAGCAATCTCATCACCATCAATTCCAGCTTCACTTCCAGCAACGTCTAGGCTCAACAGCACTTTTTCCCATTGTTTGGCTGGTCCCTGTATCATAATCATAAACAGAATTTGCCTCAATGTACAATTTTATTTTTATGAGAAAAGCAAACGTTTCACAGATACTTACCTTCCATGAAAAGTCTTGGGCCATGCAGTTCTGGATAATGTTTTTCATGGTTGGTGTACCATAAGTTTCAAGGGCTCTCTTTACGGTGGTTGATAACTTTTCCACATCATCAGGATCAATAGCTTCACACTACAGAAAAACCCAGTAGCAATCTTTCAGATTTGCTCCTCCATCAAATAAAAAACAGCACTATGTTTCTACTTACGTCTACGTCGAATGCACCCATGTGGAATCCAGTATACCCTTCTTTAACGGTGTCAACGAGTCCACCGGTGGAAGAAACTATTGGCACCTGTCGCAAACATTTATTGTTTAGACTCAGAAAATGTTAGATGAGAAGGAAATAGAGAAAAAGAGGCTAATAGTCTCTACCGTTCCATATGGCATAGAATGCAGCTGAACTAGACCACAGGGTTCAAATCTACTTGGTATCACTATGAAGTCAGATCCAGCAATAATCTTGTGAGCCAAGGGACCGTTGAATTTTGCTATCCCTCTCGCCTTCTCCGGATAAATTTCCTCTAGTTGCTCAATCTGCTTCTCCATGCTACTTTTGCCAGTTCCCTGAAGAAGAAAAGCATTAGTAATTATTATTAATACCACAGCAATGACTGAATCAAGACACTTACAAGAATTATGATCTGAACATTCTGGTCAATGAACTTTGGGATAGCTTCCACAAGAATATCTGAACCTTTCTGCTCTTCAAGTCTACCAATGAAGCCTATCAGAGGGATATCCCTGTCTACAGGTAAGCCAACCTCTGCCTGAAGGGCCTCTTTCAGCAGGAATTTTGCTTCCGTGACCTAACATGGCAGTTTGATAAGGAAGTGCTTATTTCTATGCTCCAAAATTCCATATCATTGAGCAAACCATATTTAATAACAGGGAAGATAACGCTTACACTTGTTGTATCGAAGTGTATATCTATGAATTTATCAGTTCGTGGATTCCACTCCCGATTATCCATGCCATTCACGATACCGGAGATGCCACTTTTGCGAATTATATTGTCCAATTCCACACCTCTATCCTCTCCGGAAACAAGTTCCTGGGCATAATATGGACTTACGGTGAGCACTAGGTCCGATTCTATTATTGCAGCTTTCATCCAGTTAATTTTCCTTCCCTTCACAGGCTTAAGATGCCTGAAAATGAAACATAAGAAATATTAACATGGTTTGATGTGTACAAGTCAAATAATAAATTTAGGAAATGTCGTAAGTTTTTACCCATCAGTAAAGTCAAAAGTGCTCCTGTATTCATTAGGTAGATTGAGAAGAGGGAAGTCCTCAAAGGAATGCCTACCCTGGTAGGCTATGTTATGAATGCAAAATGCAACCTGCAATGATGGGCCAAGGAAAGTCAGTTTCTCTGGAAAGAATGAATGGTGATTGATGAAGACAAGCGTGCAGAAAGTAAATAAATCCTCACCTTTGCGTTTCTATAAATCCCCCTGGTCTGGTACATTGATTTCATGTAGCACGGAAGAAGGGCAGTGTGCCAATCATTGGCAATAAAGATCACATCTTCACCTGCCCCAAGACAGAAAAAGCTTGTAAACTAAATTTAAAGGTTTTCCTTAACAGAATATTGAAGATCAAGGAATAAACCAGAGAGCCATACCATATGGTCCCGAGAAATATTCGTTGCTGTTCAAGTTCAAAACTCTTGGTGCCTCAAGGGCAGCCTGAAAGTTGTTAAACACATTCATAACGACATATCCAGACTCAACAAATATTAAAGTAAATTCAAATCTATGCTCTCATAAATGTAATCAGCGATGACGAATTAAATCTGCAAATGGCCCTTGAAGGTAATTGAAACAAAGGGAGCATGTGTAGATATGATTCAGACAACTGCGTGTGTTAGCAGTTAGGGAAGCGAATTACTTCGTTAATATTACCTATGAGCGAAAAATTTATGCAGGTTAAACTATAGGGGAAGTTACCTGGCATAGCAAGCTGAATCTAAGTTGGTTATCATCATAATCCACTCCAGCACTAGGGCCGTAGAGTTTTGAACCGGTCTTGCCCCACACCTTTTAAAATCAAAATGCAAGAAAAATGTTTAGTTTACTTTGAAGGTGTCATAGTGTCTTCTATCCTATAAATATTCTTTTTGGTGAAACGTTCATGGCAAGTAAAGTTTATAACCTTCTCAAGGAAACATGGGTGGTCCACAAAAACACGATCAACACCTCGCTTGTAGCAGTGAAAGAAACGAACAGTTTCTATTCTATCAGCAACTTTGACCTACGAAAAGAAAAGAGTGAAACAGTTCAATCGTTAACCAAGAGTTACATAGATTTGTACAGATACATGAGGAGAACAAAAAAATGTTACCTCCACCGTCACACTAGTGTCCCATGCATCCTTGTATTGGTCGTAGCGCGGTGACACTGTCATAACACGGTGTCCATGTCCCTTTGTCAAATAGCACAAAACGGGTTAAACTCATAACCTACCACAATATATATTCAAATATTTCATTTGAATACACGTTCTATGTTATTATTTTATTCTTGATTATATTCTTTTAATCTCAAAACTCGTATTAGTTTACATATAAAGTTATATTTATAATTTATAACAATCTATTATAGAACACCCACTTTTATACATATTTATGTTATTATTTTGTTCTTAATTATATTTTAAAAATTTAATATTTTTAACCACAAAACTACTATTATGTTATGTTAGGTATACAAGAATACAAAAAATATTAAAGATAAATTATTAATCTAGTTAAAATAATCACATACACACTGTTCCACAATATAATTAGGTATTTTTTTCTATTTTTTTATGAAAATATACAGAGTATATTACTTTTGAACATTATTTTTATTCAAATTATAGAAAATAATAAATATAAAAATTAAATTTTAACTCGTTAAATAAGAATATTAATATTAATATTAATTTTATGTTTCTCTCTGTGAACTCAGGACTCATCTTTCTTTGAGATCTACTTAAGTGATTGAACTTTTCTCCAAACAGACGTCGTTGCCTTTTCAAATCGATTTCTTTTAAGTCAGATTTAAGAAAAAAAAAATAATAATAATAATAAGGTTTTATTGAAGAAAAAAATATTTATTTTATATTTACGGTGTAATAAATACTGAGTTTTCCAATATTATTATTTTGAATGCTTGAAATTAGTTGCATGGACCGTATGACAAAATAATAATAATAAAATCACTTTTATTTTATGCCGTCCATTCCTCGATTTGTACTTACTATCATTAGAGTTTTCGGCTTTTGAGCTGGATGCAATGGAATGCCTTTCACAGATCTAATTTAGATTTTCTCCCACAAAATCAGTTTTTTACTTTCTTTTTTACTTGTGGTGAGTTGATTAGATTTAATCAGGGTTTAATGATAGCTTAAGAATATAAGAATTAAAAGAGCTGAGATAAATAAATGAGTTAATCCACTTACAGCCAAAGCTGGTGGAAGTCCTCCGAGAACATCACCAAGTCCCCCGGTTTTACTCCAAGGTGCCACCTCAGCCCCCACGAAGATCAAGTTCATCCCGCACTCGATCTTCCCCACAACCTTCTCACGCCCACTCTTGCTACTCTTCGCAGACAAAGACCTTCTCGCTTCGCTCGCACGCGTGCTTCTCACGTGCACCTTGTTCAGAGATCTCAACCCATCGTATTTCAATTCCTGCCGGTTCAGACTCACCTGACCCGAACTCCACGGGCCGCGCTGCTCGTTGCACGCGCCTGACGCCACGTAGGATGCCATCGACACCGTTGCCATGCTTATGCCTTCTGCATGCACCACCAAACATTCACCACTTACAACGATAACAATGCTAGTAACTAACTAATCCAACAAAGTAAAGCAATATATAACAATAATACACCGTTAGCTTTGCAGTGTGTAGAGAGAAAACGGTTAAGATCTAAACAGTTGAATAGAATGTGTGGTAGTGTAAAACATGAACGAAGGACATTGTTAAGAGAGAAAGTTAGAGTGACTCACCGGTCACGGAGTTGTGAAGAACAGTGAGAAGGGAGTGAAGGTGAATTGAGTGGAAAGAGTGTGTGTTTGGTAAGAAGGAGCATGATGTTATTTGTAGGCGTGTGGAGGCTCTCCTTGGCCTACAGTGTGGCGACACGTGGCGGGCAGTGAGAAATTTCATGCTTACGCAGCGCGAGATCGTAACAAGTGGGGCCCAGCACATGCGAGTAATAGCGTTCTATGGTAAGAAAATTGTGTGTGATTAATCGGCTAGATTTTTTCACGGTTGAACAGCACGTAGGTTGGGTCGAAGAAAAACATACGTTGGGTTTTAAGACACGTATGAGCCAGGTGTGTAGCATAGTGAAGAATGTGTTGCTTCAACATGAAGTGGCTGTTGAATTATTATTAGTTGAATGAACCAACGGCTTTCGTTTTCTCCTTTTAGGAGGAAATAGCCAAATAATTTCCATGGAAGTGAAATGGGATTTTGATTTTCCTGCACCGAGAAAAGGAATCCAAAAGTGAGCAGAAAGAAAGGACCAAGAAAAGGCTCACTGTTTGATAGAGATTCAACAAAAAATTGATGAGGCCCACATCTCATAGGAACAGAAGAGCATGTAGTGAAGAGAATCTCTGCATTAAGGCTTGTCATTTAGTTTATAGATGAACTGGATATATTTTTTACGCATGCCATTTTTTTCATTTTATTTCAGTAAGCTTAAAATAATCTACTCAATTAATAAAATTTAAACTTTATTATTTTATCTCTTAAAATGAAACCTTAATGTCTATTTATATTTTTAGGATAATTTATTTATTTTATTATTGTTATTTTCCTGTTACATCTTTTTGAATTATTTATTCAATGTTATACTTGTTTATCTTTTTAATTATTCCACTATTTTTTTATTTCTAATAAAATATTTATTTATTTATTGAGAAATGATAATTATTTTAAATTATAATAAAAATAAATTTTACATAAATATTATTTTAAAATTTAATTTATATAAAAATTTTGAATTAAAAAATTAAAATTAATTTAAATTATAAAAGAAATTAATTACCTAATATTAAGATATACTTTAATAATTAATATTTATTATCTTACAACTTTTTAACTAGCGGTCAGTTTTACAAAACTTTTTTTAATCAAAATTTTTAACTTTCACTCAATCTTAGCAACTATAACCCGGATATATGAAGTTTTTTTATCATTGAAAAATTTTAGCCCTCATTTATGGAATTTATTTTGTTTTATATTCTTGTGGTTAATGTTTAAAACATTTATTTTGAGTCGTTGTCATTTCTATCTTTTAAATATTACAAGTTTTCAGCTCTCTATAAAGTCAAATAAATTTATATAATATAAGTGATTAAAATATTAATAACTAATGTTAAATACATCTTAACTTAATTGGTCATTAAATTCAATCATCACTTTATTTTATAGTTATTTACCCACTAAAATCTAATTTTAGTGTTTATTATGATCATAATTAGCAACTATTTTATTTAGTAGCTAAAATTGGTGTCTAAATATTATTTTTCTTGTAGTGTTAATTTTACTCAAATTGTCAATTAACATTTTCTTCAATGAATAAATAATTAACTAGTGTTATATAATATTTAAATTTAAATTAATTATTTAAAAATATATATATATA
>Ga0099825_1004542_pt1 | contig 18151 bp, 10 predicted proteins | sample SiratroredBW_FD_76838 | JGI IMG/M metagenome (GOLD analysis project Ga0099825, IMG submission 76838) | Root nodule microbial communities of legume samples collected from California, USA - Siratro red BW | ecosystem: Host-associated > Plants > Roots > Nodule | place: USA: California | collected...
TCCCCACACGTAACCGACTCCCGGACCTGAAATCTGGTTTTTGCGAACTTGCCTTATCTTGTTTTTGGTTTTCCATAATTTTCCTTTAATAAATTATGGTGGCGACTCCTCTGTTTTTTAAAAAAATTATATATTTTTTTTCGCCGTCCCCGTCGTGACCCCGATTGCGACAATACTTTATTTTTTCATGCTTCTAATGTATACATTAAAGCTCTTACCTGAAAAACCAGTTGTAACAAACGCAAACCTAGAGATACACACAAAAATCATGACAAAACTATTGATTGGACAATTTACTCAAGCTTTCATAGGAAAATGCTGAAAAATCTATCTAAAAATGCAAAATTAACACAATTTATACCAAAGTGTTTATTTCCTATAAAAATTGCAAATCTCTATTAAAAAATAAGAATATAAGTAAAAGAAGCACTTAGAATATGCAATTAGCCAAAGAAAATATGAAGAAATCAAGTGTTATCAGTAGGATAAAACCTATTGATGTCAAATATACCATCATTTGAACATGTGTGTGTGTGTGAGTACGTGCATATGTGCATTTGTGTATGTGTGTGTGCGTGCCTTTCAGGTCTAGGATCATGTGTGCATGTGTGTGCGTGTATGTCTTTGTTCATGCATGTGGTTACCTGTGTGTGCTCTTGTGCATGTGTAAATATAATTATTACAAATATTTATTCAAACATAATCACTTTATCTATAGAGGATTTATGTTTTTATCACTATTTTTAAATGAATGATTAAAGTAATAAATGAAATCATGTTTAAAGGTTAGTTTTATAATTAGAAGTAAGAGTATTCACATTGTAATGTTTCTTTTATTAACTAAGTTATAATCGTTAAACAAAATGGTTGTGTTCCTAGAAAGAATATTATATTTTTAACAATAGTTGCATTTAAGACTTACTAATAGATATGTATTTGTATAAAAAAAAACTTACTTTTGATAAGGTATAATAAATTCAATATTTATTTGCATAAGAAGATTGTATAATATCATTGACATATATTAAAAATATATACAATTAGTTATGGTAAACATCAAACTATAAGCATACCATCAATTCACACATTGAACAATGTATGATAAGAACTTAGTTTTTTTAATGACTTCCTTTCCTCTTAAACTTAATTTTTCACCAAGTTCTCGAAATTCATTTAGTTTAAAATTTGAATGTCAAGTTATAATATTTAATTTTGTTTCTTAACAAGTTATAAGATTTATTTTTTTGTTTATACAATTTAGTTCAAATTTATGCTTAGATATAATAAAATATGGTAAAAAAACACATTAAATTTGTGAAACTTAGCATTCATTCATGATGTTTTTGATTATTATATCGAAAGAAGAAATATACAAAGCCCAGTTGTCCACAAGTTTCTCATCAATTACATATTTTTAAAGTCTTAAAAGTCTTCAAGTTTATCTCTAGGCTCAACAAAGCAACTTGACATAAGACTTCTTGAAATATTCCTTATAACTACTAAACGAGTTTTTTTTTTTTAAATCCAAGATTTTAAATTAGAGTAAAAGTCCAACACTCTATGATTTTAATTAAGTTCTGGAAATAGCTAAAAGTAAAACATGGTCTTACTTTGTCTATAAGACGATGACTTTGTGTAAACAATAAATCATGTAAGACACAAGGGTTTTGTTTGATAGATAATACAACACTCTATAGTCTTATTTGTCTTACATATGATAAAGCTTTTATAAGATTATATCATACGTGCATTAGATCATACGATAAGCACATAGAAAGCTAACCTCATATTTCACAAAACATATATGCTTATTCTATGTTGTAAGGAATGTTCGTATGCTACAGAAGTCTATTGAAGCGTAGTTAAAGTCAGCATCAAAAGATCTCTTGGATTGAGCTAAAGCTACTTCTTCTCTACAATTCTCTAACACTGGACATTGCCAACTTTGGAAAGGCTATTTGATTGGTATGAATATGCACAAGTAGGAAAAATCAAGCCAAGACACACAATGCAACGAAAGATAACATGATCCAGTTATTGGGAATATTACATAATAGAATAAGAGAGCATTTAACATTATACGAAGTACATTTGATGCATTTCAATCAAGTAAAATGAAAGAAGCATGCATAAAAGAATTGAGATTGATTCGAAGGGAAGAAACGAATGCACAATAATCACTTTCTTTAGACCCTATATAAAGGAATTCAAGGAGAAGAGACCTTGTATAATGTTGAAATGCTACTTAATTTTCTATGCCTATTTAAAGCTTATAGAAGAACAATGTTTGTGTCCAATTAGCATACTAGAAGAGAGAGTAATCAAAATTCTACATAGATTTTTAGAAAATTGTTCCCTCCAACGAGATTATTTGATCACCTTTTATTCAACTTCTTCATCTTATCCAAGAGTGGTTGTTTAAAGAATACTCAGTTATTAACCAGGAGTGAATGTTGTTCAAAGAGTACTCAGTTAAGTCAAGAGTGGTTGGAGTTAAGAATACTTAGTTAAACTAAAAGAGTTTGATTAAAAAAATACTGAGTTAAGTCGAGAGTAGTTAGAGTCAAGATTACTCAGCTAAGCCAAGAGTGGTTGGAGTAAAAAAATACTCAATGAAACTAGGAGTGGTCAAAGTCAACAATACTCAATGGATGAGTTAGGAGTGGCTACGAGCCCAAGGGTTACTCACTTTGTACTTCACAACATTAGTCTGCTCAATGAAAGTAAACCAATTGATTGAGAACTAAACATAGCCTATTACAACAGATGAACTAATATAAAAACATCACATGTACTTTCTCTATCTTTATATCTTTACAATGCATGTTATCTATAATTACATTAACAAGGAGAGGTATTAAATGAGTTATAGAACTAAATTGTTTAAACAAGTCAAATTCTTACATATTAAGGTTGTGTCTTTAACACGTGGTCAGAAGGAACTACATCTAACTAATTGATGACCATAGTATAAATACTCCAATAAAAATAATATCTGTAGAAGATTTAAAAGTTTAATAAAAACACAATTCAACCCTCTATATTTTTCTTGTTTTTACATTTAACTTCTTGATCTTTGTAAAAACTGAAAAAATTTCTAAATTGATTCTTAGAGCTTATTGGCACTATCCTTCACTATCTTCCTTTACACCCTTTTGGTTACCCTTAAGAGTTGTACGACCTTCATCTTTTTCTTGGCCTCCACTAGTTGACGCTTTAGATTGACAACTTGACCTTCAACATTTTTGGAGCTTTTCTTGACTACTGTGGCTCTTTCAAATAAAACATTTTCTGTATTAAAATCCTCTATTTGTGATTATCTAATTAAATTTTTTGAATCATATTTTATTTTGTTTTAATTCAACCATTGCTATATTCACCTTACTATCAATTTGATGGTACAAATCGACCACCTTTACCTTTCAATGATGAGTAATCGTAGATTACATAATCATTATCTCAACAAAATACTATTAAAGAATCTCGCATCGTTTACCCATCAGACTTTAACTTCAATTGTGATCATTGTTAACATATAACAACAAAAAATATAATAGGGGGAGTTGGTGGAAACATGATTAAGCATATTTAAGTGGTTCCCTTTACTCCATCATTCAAATAAAAATGCTATTACCAAAACACTTTAACATCATACATATTATAACTAATATCACACTAAATTAGATTAAGTGTTTAAGTTATATCTCAATTGTTAAAAAGCTATTCAGAAAGTTGTTCATTTTGATTAAAAGTATCATTCAAACAAAAGTTTGGAAGATCTAAATAACCGTCCATATTCGACATACTCATAATATAATTCAAATATACTATAAATCAATTATAATTAACAAATAAATTAATAATCACTTAAGCTAATATAAAGACGTTCTTAATAGAGAAACTCACTTTAGCTTACTCTCTTAAATACTTAAAATTGTTTTTCGCTCATTGAATATATATATATATATTTACTAATGTAAGCGTGAAAATCTTATTCAAAGATGTAGTTTTATTTGATGATGTGTTTTTTCCTTATCAACGTTAATTCTGTTATTATTTATATCTGTAACTCATACAAATATACCAGAGTTTATATCTTAATTTATCCCCCTAAAGGAAATCAGTTTTACTCCTGATAGTGATATCATAGAATAAATGTCAATTTGAATGAAAGTAAGTGGAGGAGTCCATAAAAAAGATCCACTAGGATCATCAGTCAATATAATAATTCACTACTTCCAAATGATATTGTCATTTCTTCTCTCTTTGTTCCATGCACACTTCTTTTTCAATCTTTTGCTTCCACTTCATCTACAGGGATGTATGAATCCATATCATTTATGCCACTTTTATAAACATTTAATGATGATAAGATCCTCAAACATGTGATGTTAATTGCACAAGCATATGTAATATAAATAAATAATATCTCAAGCCTAAATTTCCAGCAACTTAGATAGGAGAATAATAAAGTGAGCTGAAATTTCATAAATTTTGTATTTTATAATATATGTTCGTTATTTACCAAACCTGTACATTTTACTCTGCAGCTGAGGACTTAGTTGCGATTTCTCGACGTCAGATTTGTACTTCCTTATTGCACAATTGAGAAATCAATTGTTGTTGCCCTTTTCTATTCAAAAGAATGGTTTACAAAATTAAAAATAATTAAAATTAACTATAATATTTGTCAATGCTTTTTTTCAATTTTATTTAAATATGTTTAAATAACTTTTGTAAACGATAATGATAATAAATATGTAAATGACAATAAAAATAGTAATATGACCAAAATAACATTAAATTTTTAGAATATACTTTTTAAGAGTAATTTATAATTTATTTCAAATTCTCACAATTATCTGAAATTTGTAGTCTTATAAATTAAACATTATTTATAATTGTTTAAAGTTTGTAATCATTATTTTAATATTACATTTATTAAATAAGAACTTCACGTTTTTGTTTAGGGTTAGACTAAAATAAAATTATTTTAAAAAATTAAATTAATTTACTATTTTAATTACTTAAAAACACCCAAAATTGTTTACAAAAATTATTTAAATTCGTTTAAATAATATATATACATATATATATATATATTCACAAATATTTAAAAAATTAACAATAATTTATAAATTGTAACAATTAATTTTAGTTATTTTTAACTGTAAACAAAGTTTGAAAAACGGGAAGATAAGGAAATAAATCAACCGCACTTGAGTAATATATTCTTTTTAAATCAATGTCTCTTATAGGCTTTTCCCAATTGAGTAACATCTTCTTTAATCAAAGTTCATTATTGATGATTCGATGGTTTGATAATATTTGTAAGAAATTTATTATCAACGGTTATCAATAATGTTATATTTTTAAAAGTGAAAAAATTGATTATTATTTGTTCTTATACTGATTTAGAACGCTCCTTTTTTTTTTTTAATCTTCATATAGTTATTACAATTTCCAAGTTCTCTGTCTTCGTCACAATCTTTGTATAAGATACTCCAATAGAGTTAATCTTTGGATATCAGAGCTTTTATCTTAATGTATGTAGAAAACATACCTTTTTTAAAGAGCTTCTCGTGTCATGTATAGGAATCAAAAAGTAGTTCTAATGTGATTGATTGACCTTTAGTAACTTTTTTCATGTTGTTGTCAGAACTATCATGTGAGTAAATTTAGAAGAGAAATAATATAAAATGTTAAATATGATCAAGTAGTATTCGACCTCTGCTTGGCCCGAAATATCTTGGCCCTTAGTATTAGTCCATCAAGCTCAGCATGCTCTCAGTTAGGAGAGTTCATGGTGTAAATTTAATAAAAGAAAATGTTGCTAAAGGTCAATCTAAAATGCTCTCAGCTAGGAGAGTTCAAGGTGTGTGACTCTTAGTCTCTCGAGTCGTGTGAATCCAATGGTCAAGAGACAGAGAGTCACACATTTTAGAATGTTGCATTTCCACAACTATGAATAGGGGTGGGAGTCACCCACTGAAGACACTTGCACTCTTGTCCCTTGCCCAATATTTGAGTACCAGTATCTAAAGTAGTGGCTAGGTGCAAAGAATATATCCCTTACTATGGTAATCATGTCTTCTTTGTCTAGCTTTTAAGTCTACTGGTGGTGTTTTTAAGAGGCTTTCTCGACCACACAGGTGATACTTCATCGTCAAATGTTGGGGTGGTCAAGGTAGACAAGGTTGTTATGGTTGATACCTCAACGGAGAAAGTTACTGAGAGTGATCTCCCCCGTAAGACTGAGTATGACAAGGTTAATACCAACGTTACTTGGATGTTTTCTAGGTATAGGTTGATCGATTCTTTAGAGTGTCTGGTGGCCAGTGTGAGTATGCCCAACTCTGGTGCAGGGGAGGGTATCATATGGGTTGAGAAGTGTTTGACCATGGATAACATTTGCCATGGCCGAGAAGGCCACATGTCAGACTTTTTCTATATGTATGCTTGTTTGCTTAAAGATTGTCATGTGCGTGTTCCTTTTAACGAGTTCACCATGGGTGTTTTGCGCATCTTAAAGTAGCGCCAACATAGTGAACTCTTGGACTGATGTTGAGTCTTCGTCCTTCTCCTCAGTCATTTCTTCATTACTATAGCTCTCTTCCGACTTCTTTAATCGGTTCGTTGTTGTTAATAAGTCAGTCAGGGTCGACTCTCTTCACCCCTTACATTGTATCATATAAAATGTTTAAAACTAGTTTTTCTAAGGTAATAGTCGAACCTGTCCGTTGTAAGTATTTTTTTCAATTAGGATAAACCTAAGTTCTCCTTTTATTTGACCCATGATTCCATTTTTTACCACTTATTGGACCTAACTTAGGATCTTGTTTTTGGTTGCCCCATCCACAAGATGGCCTATGTTTGGCATGGGATAAGAGTCTTTTGAACAGGCTTTATTCAGATCAGTGTAGTCTGTATGCATCCTCCATTTGCCATTTTTTTTTACCTTTACCACATTTGCCAACTAGATAGTATATTGCACTTCCTTGATGAAACCGACCATTAGTAACTTGTTGGCCTCCTCTACAGTCTGCTTCTCTTCACCTAACTTCCTTTTCTTTTGTGATCCTGGTTGAACTTCCCTATATACTAATAGTTTGTGAGTTATGACATCAAGATCAACCCCCAATATTGACCGAAGTCCATGCAAACAGGTCAACATTCAATGCAAGGACTTGGCGTATTTTGAAAACATATTCTCCTTTTAATGAAAAATTTTGGTGCAGTGCTCAACATCTTATAATGGCATGGAGCTTATGTCCTGTCTTGGCTCAACTCGAGCTTCATCCACTCATGGATCAAGCTTAGTTACATTGATAGTGTGTTCTCTCCTGGGACTCCTATCTTGTTTAATTGGTCTATCTTGTTAGGGTTTCATAGGCTCTACTCTCCAGCTAGATGCGTAGCACTCCCTAGCCCTTTTCTGGTTGCGTGTATCATGACAATATCGCATATAACCAAGGGAAACTTCATGACGAGGTGAGACATCAAGATCTCCCAACTAGTTAAGGGAAGGTCTTCCTAGCAGGACATTATAGGACATGTACGCATCCACTTGGAGATATCAAACATTAATGGTTGGACTTTGCAACCTCCCATCCACTAACTTATTGTATAAATTAACGTATCCCTTAGTGTCCACCCCTTCCCTAAAGAATCCTATTATTTGATTATCATAAGGGTGGATTTATGTTTCTCATATTTATATCTTTTTAAAAGGCTTCCAATACAAGATGTCAATTGAGATTTCTTGGTTGATCAAGATATTTATCATCGCGAAGTTTTCAATCTCTACTGTTATGACCATGGGGTCATCTTGGACTAGGTCAATGGTCTTGAAATCAGTATTAGTAAAATTGATAGGAGGCATTATATGCCTTATTGATGAGTATATTTTCATTCACACTTAGAATGTTTAACCTTGACTTTTTTTTATAAAATTCATGTTAGGCATCAATATGAACTTTGATATCTCAGCTAGGCTGACACCTCAAAGATCAACAATAATATGCGAATGACATGAAAAATATTAAAAGAAAAAAAAAAGATACAAAACCATTGGGAGACTAGGCCAAACCCATGACAAGAAAAGATGATAAACACTCTTCAACCATGCTAAACAAAACAAAACAGAGGGAGTCGATACTTATTATGAAAAAAAGTCTAATTTAATAACAGCAAGTAAGACATCATATCATTTAAAATCTAACTTATTCTCAAGACCTAGCAAAACCAGCTTGTCAGTATAATGGTTTCTCTCACAGAATATATGAGAAACTTTGAATTCAATTTCTCTACATATCTTTATGCACTTTCTCCATCTCCCTCTCAAAGACTAAGGAATGAGATTAAACAAACTAAATGTTTGACAAAGTGGGGAAGAGACACACTCAAGCCAAATACGTCTGAAACCTTTTCTTCGAGCAAACCCAATAGCCAAAATGGCTCTCATAACGTTGACATATAAAGACTTTTGTACTCCAAGGAAAGATGAGAAACTACTTATACATTCACCCCTGCTATCATAAAAAATATCTGCACATGTTGAAAAACCCGAACACCCTCTAGCAGTATCATCAGTGTTGATCTTTACCCAATTGACATGAGGGAATTTCTAAATAATCTAAATAGGAGAAGTCTCTTTCCGACAACATGTGGTGATATAAAAAAACTTCAAATAAGAGAAGTCAACAATGTCATTCTACATGTGTTTCCTAGAAGAATTACCCGTCATTCTGATAAAACCTTTAACAGTCTGGATAGTTGAGCAGATAGAAATATTTTCTTGAAACCTAGCATGGTTCTCATCCTTCATATCATCCAAATAGAGTAATTAATAGTTGTCATCCTGACAAGATTAACTAAGGGACTCCTTCAAGTATTAGGAAATCAATAATATCATTAATAAAAAGATGAGAGAACTCATGAAAAACTTGCTTGGTATAATTCCAAATCTGGGAGATGACAGAGCAATCAAAGAAAAGATGAAAAAGAGATTCTTCCTATTTCCTACACAAAAAAACACATAGAACACATAGAAAGATGTCTAATTTGAATATCTTTGTCTATAGGTAACCTCTGATGTAAAACCTTCCAAAGCACTAAAGTCTTCGCAGGAGGAATAGAACTAGTCCAAATCAGTTTACCCCACTGACAAGTAGGATTAGAATCCTTAAAAAACTTTTGGCCGCCTTCTAGGTTAGAGAACCAAAATCTTCCAGCATCCAATTAGGAGTATCTTCCTAAGAGGTCAGAAAAATATAACGTAAATTATGTAGACCTTAAAGAACCACTTTCCTTCCATCCTTGAGTCACAGTAGCTTTCAATTTAATCTTTTCGACACAAGGAACACCTGCAAACAGAGAGATGCATTTCTCATAGCACCAGAGGTCATTCCAGAAATTAATATTATCACCTCTCCCAAAAGTCCAAAAAGTGTGCTCTAAAATGACATCATATCAATTATTAATATCAGGCCAGATGGAGAAAGAAAAGAAGGACTCAACTCTCTGATATTTAGATTTAAGAAACCAAGCCTTCATTAAAGAAATCCAAGGGTAATAATTGTAAGCGAAGTTCCAAGCAAGCCTTAGAAGATAAGCTTTATTTTCAAGTTGAAAATAAATAACTTGAGGCCCACCCTCAGACTTAGGATTACAAATTGTACCCCAATTAACAGTTACAGAACCCTGTTTATTAATATCACTTGTCCAAATAAAGTTTCTAACCCATTTATCAACAAGCTTAAGGAGGCTAGATGACCACTTATAAATATGAAAGTTGTAAGATAAAGAACCATAAATCATAAAATTAACAAGCTCACTCTAACCATCATGCTAAGAGATTTTCCTTTCCAAGAGGCCAATTTAGATCTGACTTTATCTGCAAAAGCTGAAGAAACCTGGCTTTAGGAGGACCTACCAAAATAGGAACTCGAATATAATTAAAGGAACATTGTCCCTGCTGCAACCGAGCACATCTTTAATCTTTGAAATGAAACTATGAGAAGCGTCAGCAGTGAAGAAATGACTTTTTGAAGTGTTTATCCATTGACCCAAAGTTAAACCATAAGAATATAAAAACTTCAAAAGACTAGAAAGGGAGCGTTTGTTGGCCCTGCAAAACACAAAATTGTCATTAGCATGTTAATGGGTTCCAAAGTGATATCAATATAATCTTGAACGTAACCATTTTGATTGGGAGAGACAATCCTTGCAACACGGAAGCTAATCTGTCAGCTAAGATTTTTTAAATGATTTTAAACATTAAATTTGCCACAACTGTAGGCCTGGAGTCTTTTATAGAAGTAGCCCCATTAAATTTAGGGATAAGAGAAACCACATTAGCATTCATCCCTGGCAGGATCCAATTATTAGAAAAAATTGTTTTATATAGCATTACAAACATCATAACCCACAATGTCCCAACAACTATAGAAGAAAGAGCCTCCAAAGCCACCAAGACCAGGACCACTATCAATGTTGAGAGCAAAGACAGTCTTCTTAATCTCATCATTAGAATGGAACATAACCAACATAGAGTTCTCATCCTCAAAAATAACTCTAGGGATATGAGCAGCAATCATATCTTTCCTGAAATTTATAGAGATGTTATTAGTATCAAAAGAATCATATAAAGTTTTATAAAATGAAAGAATGTGTTCCTCAATATCTTTAGGATATTAAAAAAAAAATCCCTATCCACTAGCCTTTATATCCCATTATAATTTGCACACTTTTTGACCATGGCATGAAAGAAAGAAGAATTACGGTCTTCATCTTTAAACCAGAGCATATTAGCTTTCTTTTTCCAAAAAAGGGTCTGACCGTCTAGAGCCATATCAAGATTTTAACTAGCTTGTTCTTGTTGAAAAAGAAGCATATCCATCTCAACAGGGCCAGCTATCTGAATTTGATGTTGTAAAGAAAGAAGGAATTTTTTTACCAACCACAACTTCATGAACATTACCTAAAACATTCTTCTTCCAGACCTTAAGAGAGAGCTTTAGCCTCTTGAGCTTTTGTTGCAAGAATATAGGACAACCAATCACATTTTCATTCTAAGATTGTTGTATAACCTGTCTGCAAGTGTGATGTCGTAACCACATCTTAAAGAATTTAAAAGTATAGGACTTTTTAAATATCAAAGAAGAAGCAAACTCAATAAGAAGAGGATGATGATCAGAACAATTACAAACTAGAACTTTATACCTACAATTGTACCAAGTATCTAAACAAGAGAAATTGCAAAAGAACTCTATCACCTTCCTCTCAATCCTTTGATTACCCAACCTCCTATTAGACCAAGTATAGGAAGCACTAAAAGAAGGAATAGCCAAGAACTCGTTCGAGTTAATCCAATCATGAAATTCATCACAAGATAAATTGTTAGGCAAAGAATCTCCTCTAGCTTTGGAGGCATAGACGATAGCATTAAACTCCCCAAGAACACACCAAGGTCTTTGAAGATTATTTAAATCATTCCAAAGAACCCTTCTAGCAGAGTAAGAATTTGCCCCATAAACACTTGTCACATTTAAAACTTTCCCCTACATAGCAAAAGAAATATATATATATATATATATATATATATATATATATATATATATATATATATATATATATATATATATTGTGTAGTAAAATTTATAACATTAAAAACAAGATCATTCCTAACCAAGCACCAAAGCCTAAGAATCGAGCTAGAGTTGTTACTAGAAGCACAAAGTAAATAGTTCAACTTTTGAAAAAATAAAGTTTATCAGAAAAAAAAAAAGTCATGGGCTCAACAAGGAAACAAAATGAGGTTTATGCTAAAAAATGATATTTCTTAGCATATTTAAAGATCTATCATTGGCCATCCTTGGGATGTTTCAATAAAAACCTTTTAAATTCATCATTTATTCTTAGTTGGACCCGCTATAGCAACTTTTTTGACACCTTTAGAGGCATGTTTACGTGGCCTTCCAGGCTTTCTAACAGTCTACACATGATCTTCCTCCAATTCCTCAAATTCACTGAGAGATTCTTGCTCAACCATATCTCCCCAAAACTTAGAAACAACCTGCTTTTCTACAGAAAATACAAATGGTAAAATGTACACAGAGGTAGAAACCTGGTTAACCAACTGATATGCACAATCGTGATCAACAAAGCCCTTTATATAATCCAAAACAACCACTAAACCTGTTGAAAGTTTCCCTCTATTCCCTGTAGGACTAAGAGAAGAAGAAATAGAAACCCCAACTCCGAAGGTGGTAGAAGCGGGAGAGGTTTACAAAACAGGTTCCTCCTGAAACTGGTTCTTCCTCTTTGTAGTAACCAAAACATGGGTGGCAACAAAATCTATATTAACAATATTACCAACAACTTCCTGAGAATCTTCTACAACCTGCATAGGAGCTATATCAGTAGAAAAATCCTTGTCATCATGTGCAGTTGAGTTAGCAACAACCATATCATTTGCACCATCTTTCCCTAGGTTAGTAGCATCCTCAACATAACCTGCATCATCTCCAAGACATTGGAAAATATTATTAAAGACTAAATCCCAAGAAGGAGGGGTTTTAAGAGCAATGGAATTATTATCAGAACCAACAATAGAGATATATTTTCCCTTATTTCCTTGGTTGGGACAAACCGCAACCTAACCATGGTCCAAAGATGGGACCCCGTCCAAGCTAATAGATCTCTCTTTTCCTACAACAGAACTTTTGGCAAGTTCTTCAATCGTATTAACAATTGCATTTTGATTATCAGATTGAATACGAGCAGATTATTTTGACAAAGTCACATTGGATTGTTTTGTCACATAGACTTGTCCAGTCTTAGAAACATTATGCAAACTCTTTTTCTGGACAGTAGTGGAAAGTTTGTCAATGTTGTGTTTTTTGTAGATAGAGAAATAATGACCTACCATTATACAAGCATGACAAAAAAGGGGAAGCCTTTCATACTCAATCTCAGCCACAAAGACAATCCCAGGGCGTTCAACAAATAGTTAAGTTGGAAGCTCCGCAAGCATATCAAGATCCAGAAGAACCCTTGCGAAGAAACCTCTTATTTTGTTCATGGTAAAATCGTCTAAGGAAAGAGGTATTCTAACTTCTCTAGCAATAGAAAAGATAACATTAGGCTGCCAATGTTTCATAGAGAGCCCATGGATCCGCACCCAACATTAAGCCTTGGTCATCTTCATTGTAGCAGGAACAAAATCCTTTGACCAAGCAAAAACTCTGAGAATCACCGGAGAAAGATTTCAAGAACCCACTCCCAAAACCCTTCTCAATTCTTCTAAAGAAGTGAAAGAAAACTCATAAAATCCCTTATCGAGAGGGATAACTTTCCAAGATCCTAGAGCTTCCAAGCCCCTTCAAGTTTCTTGTGAACTTCCAAGTGAGTGAGAGACTTATCTCCTTTGGACAAGACAATTCTACTATGAAGATTATTTTTGCATTCCTCTAAGCCAGCAAGATAGTCCTCCTCAGAGATTTGGACATAAATCATGTCCCCTTTAAGACACGGTTTAGGAAATTTAGAAAGGGGGATATCACAAGTGTTGTGTAGTACTTGGCCAAAGGTTCTATTTCTCGCAACAACAACAATCACAAGTTTCAAGTTATGATCTATACCAAATTCTTTTGAGCAACCCCAAGGAATTTGAAACCCTCCACATTCCTACCCCATAGCTTGGAAGTATAGACAACCAAGATTCCGGAACAGTTTCGTGACCTCACGGTGATAAAGTTCTATTCTTCTGTCCAAAAATGGATTTTGCAAAATCTCTTCCTCCTGACACAAGACAAGCGCTAAAAAATTAAATTTTTAAAATGTCTTCCTCTCAGCACTAAGGATCTACACAGCATCAGCGCTAGGGTTCCTTGCGGCGCTAGGGTGTTCAGTGCAATGTTGCCTCGTGGCACCTCAATATTGTTCGATTATTAGGGTTCAATGCATCCACTTCAGCATTAGGGTTCGGCGCATCCATCAACTTAGTTTCAATAATTATTTTTAACCTTGACTTTCTCAAACTGTAATTGAGAATAAATTATAGTTGAAGTGGCAACTGCTCGAACCTTTCCATGAAAACGTGTAATGACTTGCCCTTCTCCTGCCTGGCATTAACCAATTCCAAGGAAGTCATATGGTGTGGTCAGCTATTGTGAATTAAGTACTAATCTTGTTAACAAGTGTCTCGAAATTGTCAATAGATTGAGGCGGTAAGCGTGTAAACCAACTGAGTGTCACTCTCTTTAGCGAGTTAGGAAAGATACGACAAAAGATAGCGTCAGTCATGCAGAGGCTCATTTGGGTCACATAAATGTCATGTTCGTTGATATTAGATGTCCTATCATATCGGTCTATGCTTAGGCTTTCCCATTGGATCAGGATCTCGACAACCACTATCTTGTTGACAAAAGGGTGATGTCAGATGCTTCCAAACTGGAATGAGGTATTGGTGGATGTGTGAAATGGAGATTCAGCCTCCACCATCTCAATCCAAGTGGTGACAAGTATATGGGATCTTGGGGACATGGTTATATCCCTAGTGTGATCCTCGTTTTCCAGGGTCTTAGACGGACAACCATGCAATTTCTTCCTCATGTCTTTGTTCTCTTGCATAAGGATTCAGATTTCTTCAACATTCTTTTGCTTCATCTTAGCCATTTCTAACTGAGAACCAATAACAACGCCATGAGTTCAGGGTTTGCCATTCCGAGACGTTCTTTCCTTTAATATTGAATCTTATTTCGCATAAATAACATTGAGCTTTGAAGTCACATCCCTACTCAACCCCACAGTCGGATGCAATTGTTCTTGCATAGGGCTAGAAGGATCTTCTTTGATACTTGATCTTAAGATAGTTATTACCAATCTTCGATGTTCAAGTTCTCGATCTTCAGCAAGGATATGGGTACCTGTAAAAAGCACTCCTATGCTAAAGTGAGTTCTCAGATATCTGAGTTTTTATCTGAATGAGTGTAGACAATGCATCTTTCTTTCTAAGCTTCGTATGTTATTTATAAAGGTTGAAAAGTAGTTTTAATGTGACTAATTAACCTGTATTAGCTTTTCTATACTATTATTGTTAGAGTTGTCAAATTGTTGTATTGAGAGAAAAAATAATATAAAATATTAAATATGATCAAGTAGAATTCAACCACTACTTAACCAAGAATATTCGGTGTATATTATTCATGAGTTGTAAAATGGACAATAATTAATCTTTCATAATAGATTATTTAATCGTCATAACAAGGTAATAATCATTGAAAAAAATCTAGATTAACTTTGTTGTCATTTCGTTTGTTTATCTCTTAAAAATTCTCTTAATTACACGTGTCATTTCTTCCTTAGATATATTTTTTATAATTTCATGACTTTTTATTTAAAGTTTTGCATTTTATTTAACTTTTGATATTGTGTTTCATTTTATACTTAATTTTGATAAATTTTAGTTTTTATATGTTACGGTTGGTGTAGGCAACATTTTATTTACTCAATGTTATATACTTTCAAATTACTTGGAATAACTGAAACCTTACTGTACTGTAAATGTTGAAATGTTCATCACATCCATATTGTTTTCAAGTATCAACTAACAATAACGGAATGACTTGGGCAACTAGTGTGGAGTGAAGATGTAAACAAAATCTGAAATGTAAAAAATAATGTAAATATGCATGTGAATACGAAAATGGCAATGAAATATTTTCACATCATATTAGTATTTTTATTCATAGTTTAAAGATGAGCATGTGATATTGTTAGTTAAAATCAATCTCCATTAATAAGCAAACTTAACCAGCAAGCATAATAAGCATAGTCTACCAACAAGTATAATAGATTACATAGCCGACAATCAATAATATTCAAATAACCATATAATTAATTATGATTGATCCTTATTATAACTAAGGTTGTGTAAAAGAGATAGTTCATTCATTGATGGAACATTGCTTACGTTAGAGCACATGTTATGTATGGTTTATGAAGCTTCACTGTTACGTTTATTTTCCTTCCATATAGAAATTGCATTGATTTAATGAGTTTAAACATGTTTATTATTAAATAATAACATTGGTTCAATGAATTTAAAGATTTTAATTTCATTTATAGGCTTGCATATTGTGTTTTGTAGTTTTATTTTTTAATTTAATTTTGAAATGCTTAAATAATTTTTTGATATAAAAAAATCAATTTGTATAAACATTTGAGTAGGGTAATGTAAATATGACATATTATTCATTTCAACATATTTACTAAAATTGTAATATATTTTATAATTATCGAAATTTATTTTTAACTACAAATCTTAGAGTTAATTATGGATTAGTATACACTTTTTACTTTACTACGCCATAAAAACTAATACTAGTATACATTTAAATTACCGTTTCACAATTTATTGGAATAATTTAGTGAGAAACTTACTAATAATAAATATGAGTTTTTCACTTCCATAGAAATAATATGAGAATAAAGGAAATTATAATATTAGTAACGGATTATGAATATATGAGGCTCTAATAACAAATTAATAAGTAAATTATTTAATAATGATATTGACAGTGTAGTTTTATTTTAGCTTAAATGGAAAATTACGAATATATTAAACAATTTAACTTTTTTATATCTATATTCATTTAAGTAGTTATAGAATTTTAGATAGAAATTGTAGTTGTAACCGAAGGAAAATTGTTACTACAGGAAATTTCAACTCTTTGGACAACTCTTTTGGCATGGCTAAAAAAAAAAAAAAAGTTTAATATGGAATTAGAAGAAGAAAAAGAAGAAATCAATAATAACGTTATAAGTTTGAAAAAAAAAATAATAATTTCACGTGTTCAGTTACAAATGTATACCCAAATAACAACACTTAAAAAATAAAGGGAGAGCTGATATCATACCTTATTTATGTTAAGCAATGTTGTACAAAAAAATTGAGACATTAGCAACAAATTTGGTGAAAGGAGTCTTTATGTGCATAATTAAACAAATTAACAAAATTTTTGTATATTATTTGATATAATGTATCCCAAGTTTTCTTTTTCATCCCTTTAACTAATCTATTAGCCACCATTTTCATAGTGCATTGATGTGATTATTGTATTTGGAGGAAAATTTTTAATTCAACAAAGTTCGACTATAAATTTTATCTTTATATGATATTGATGTTTTTTTTCCTAAAGTTATGCTAAAAAATATTGTCTTTTTTGTGACATTGTAAGATTGTTTAAGGACTAGTGATAAAAGTTATCTTTATGTTAAGGTTTCAATATAAGATATTCGATGTACTAAAAAAAAGACTTGTGATCATAACTAGTAGAACAAAATCACATTATTGTTTTGAGACAATTACAAACATATTTTACCATGTTGCAATCTTTACAACTTTAGTCCTAATTTATGAAATTAATTGAGAGTGGACATAGCATAATGATGATAGGTTTATTTCATAAGTGAGTGAGGATGATTATAAAAAAGGGACAAATTGAGTGTTGTAACAAATCATATATGGAGAGATTATTAAAATAATTAATGTTAGAACACCACTAAGAGATGTATTCTAAATTATTCTTTAAATGTTGAGTTTAAAAGAATAAATTTATAATAAAACATAAAATTTTATTATTTTGATCCATTTCTATGCTACATTTTCATATATTTATGAACTATTATTTATATCATGGTATTTAAACTAAAGACTAACTTTTCATAATAAAACTTGAATATGATAATTATGTACCTCATGTATTTTTATTATCACAACTAACATGTAATAATTATAAACCAAATTCTGAATTGAACTTTTCAAATAATTGCAAAGTCATTGGAAATGAATGAAAAATAACATATAAATTAACCTTCAATTGAATAAAATATAGTGTCAATTGTTGACAATGTTATATCTTATATTCTTTAGATTTCAAAGCATAATACAATTACAACACAAATGAGACTTATACGATAATCAGAAAAAAAAAAAAAAAAAAAAATATCCAAAAAAAATAAAAAAAAAAAAAAAAAAAAAAAAAAAAAAAAAAAAAATAAAAAAAAAAAAAAAAAAAAAAAAAAAAAAAAAAAAAAAATTATAAAAAATAAAAACTTAAAAAAAAAAAAAAAAAAAAAAATTAAA
>Ga0099825_1004548_pt1 | contig 18142 bp, 10 predicted proteins | sample SiratroredBW_FD_76838 | JGI IMG/M metagenome (GOLD analysis project Ga0099825, IMG submission 76838) | Root nodule microbial communities of legume samples collected from California, USA - Siratro red BW | ecosystem: Host-associated > Plants > Roots > Nodule | place: USA: California | collected...
ATACAAATAAAAAAATTACAAAAAAAAATAAAAAATATTCCCACAAACAAAAATAAAATAAACTAAAAAAAAATATATATATATATATATATATATATATATATATATATATATATATATATATATATATATATATATTTCACCAATAGCTATCATTTCATAACTTTGTAAACAAAACAAAACTTACAGCTAGGACAAGAAAAGGGATAACTTCCATGATGATCAGAGTAGATTTTACACCAAGCACACTAAAAAATCCAACCGACCCAAGGACAGACAACATAACAAGAATGACTCCAGAAAGACCAAGTAACACCTGTAATCCAAAATTATTCAATAGATATTAAAATCAGAAATGATTTCCATAAGTAAACACTAATGAAGGATTAGGTAAGAGGAAATATAAAGAAAAAAAAAATAGAAGGGGAGGAAAGATGGCTTAATATTGTGGTTGAGACAGCACCTTCGAAGAAATATAGAAAAATGAAGGGTGCAGTGTATCCCCTAAAGTAAGAGATATATAAGCAAACATCACAAGATAGCTAACCTGCAATAAAATAAGGTACAACAGAAATTAACCAAATTAAACCTACAAAAGGAAAATATTAATTTTGGAAATACATGGCATAGAGCTTGTTCAGATAAATCCATAATCATGCCTCTCGCAAAAGAAAAATTCAAGTACTTAGGACCAGCATGTGTCAACAATAGAAAGCATAATATTACCAATATAGTAATAGCATCTGCAGTACTTTCTCTTTTCAACTCTTCTTCAACAGAGCTTTCAGATGAAAAAGCCAGTGTCAAATTTCTTGATTGTACCATTGGTAACAGTTCATCCTGTCATAAAGGACACCACAGATGCAGGAAATCAGGAAAACTAGGATGAGTTATAGAAATAGTAAAAGCCTGATTCCATTATACATGACCATATAATATCACAAAGGACAAACAAGCAGATTACTAAAACATTTAATGCACCTTTGTACTTTCCACAAAGGAAGACCTTGGACCCAGTTATGGAATGTGTAACAAGTGTGAACACTAATACTCACTGGGAATCATACCCAGATAAAGTATTTCCTAGGAATGGACGAAATTGGATCAAACTAAAGCAGTTATTTTGCGCTGATGCAAATTGGCAACCAAGCTTTAAAATATACAGTTCAATGTTGACTAACTAGGTGGCCCTACTGGTGCCCAACTGCAGCCCATATACAGGATACTAACCTTCACCAGCTGAATAAAGGTCTTCTCCCAAGCAACTGCCTTTCTTGTTCCATTACCTTCTTTATCAACAGCATTATTGACTGGATAAGTTACAACGAATGCAGATGCCTGTCTTGAATAAATCACATTATAGTTATGATATGCTCAACAGAATCCCAGTCATTCACAATATAGAAGAAACGAGAGAGTACCCCAGAATAATCATTTCCAGAAAAGCCTCCTAATACAGTGCTTGGATCAAGAGGAGCTTTAAATGCACTCATTGGTCTGCTGAGGAATAATGCTGAACGAATAAATTAGAAAATTAGGTCATTTTGAAATTATATTATACAGACTTGACTCCTCTAAAATGGGGAATTGCATTTTAGATACTAGTTCATTTATAATAATTCATAACATTTAATAGGATTTTAAATGACATTCACCTCAACAAGTTTATCAACCACTGATTTTCCTGTTTGATATTAAAATTAAAATTTAGTACAATGCACCAAGAAGGTATTCCCAGTAGTGGTCATGGTTCTACTTCTCTGATTGCTCTACGCAAGAAATTAAAGTGTACAGAAAACTGCTGAATATAATAGTATGCAACAGGTCTTTCGTGTGAACACGCAAAACTGTAGAATTAAGAATATCTAAAGCTACAATCAACTTGAAGATGTATAGTTAACATTTGGTACCTCGAAACAGTAATTGAGATGCTCAACTCCCCTGTAATCATCATCGAAATTTTTGGGATCCATTTTGAAGTACTGTCAATCAGGAGGGGGAAAATTGCTATTCATAAATTTTTAAAATGCAAATTTATCACAACAAATATGATTGATGAAACATTACAGTTCTATGGCTGCAAATCAATAATTATACCTGCAGAACACTTTGAGTGGCACAATCTTTGTCTAGTGGCTTCATACAGGTACCATCGTGCCAGAAAAATTAGCACGACTTGCATCAACCTGAAAGCAAAGCCCTAAATGCCAGATAATGATCAAAATATTTCAGCAGTACTACGAATGGAACAAGTACCTTTTACTCTATTTCAAACAGGTGCGGAAATATTTATTTCTCATTTTTAATTTCTTAAAATTTTAAATAATTTTTACAACGGAAAAACATTAAAAGCATATTAAAGTAAAAGAGTGCTTTTCTGCTTATTTTTTTTTCCTTAATTAATTTCGGCGTCCCAGGTGAGATGATAAAATGAGGAAAATAAGCTTACAACTGCAACCGGAAATAAAGCGAGTAAGAGAAAAAACTACGAAAACAACTATGCCACTCAAAGTGCAACCCTAAATTTTAGCCTCCAACAATAAGTGGCTCCGTCACAAATACGCCAGAGACCCACCTCGTTCTTCCACAACTCTGAAGCATTTTTTGAGCCGTTTTTTAAAATCTCCGTCACACTCATTTTCTACTTACGAGCTTAGAAGTGTGGCGTCGTGGATAGAGAGATCCAAAGCCCAGGCGGGCCCAAAGAAGAAAAAACCCGAAGCCCGTGCACTTCCGGCGAATTAGAACCGATGTTATCGACTCGGAACCCATGGGCTCGATCAGAATGGCAGAAGCCTGGTTCGTCAAGATTGCGTGCACCGTTTTCGTTCGCTCTTCCTCGCTGGACCCTTTCCTGGGCTATTTCAGTAAGCACCTAACCCCTTCGCTCGTTTATGAGGTCGTGAATAAGTTGCACATTCCCAATTTGGGTTTCAAGTTCGTCGAATTCAGTAGACACAAGTTGCACATGAATCACTCTTATTTGACTTACAATCTCATCTTGAGGTCACTCTGTCGATCGAATCTTCACAGTGCCGCGAGATTGGTGTATGATTGGATGAGGTGTGACGGGCATATTCCTGATAATTGGTTGTTAGGGTTTTTGGTTTCTTCGTATGCCGTTGTTGGTAGGTTAGATGTTTCGAAGGAATTGCTTGCTGATGTCCAATGCAATAGCGGTGTTGGAGTCAATGCTGCTGTGTATAATGACTTGTTCAATGTTTTGATTAGGCAGAATAAGGCACTTGATGCTGTTTTTCTGTTTAGGGAGCTTATCAGGTTGCAGTATAAACCGGTGACCTACACAGCCAATATTTTAATGCGAGGGTTGTGCAGGGCAGGGGAAATTAGCGAGGCTTTTAAGCTTCTTGATGATTTAAGGAGTTTTGGTTGTTTGCCAGATTTAATTACGTATAATACTCTTATTCATGGTTTGTGTCGGATTAGTGAGGTGGATAGAGCTAGAAGTTTGCTATGGGAACTTTGTTTGAATGGGGAGTTTGACCCTGATGTTGTTAGTTACACGACGATAATAGGGGGTTATTGCAGGTTGAGTATGATGGAGGAGGGGAAGTTGCTTTTTGATGAAATGATTAGATCTGGAACTGTGCCTAATACGTTTACCTTTAACGCTCTTATTGATGGATTTGGGAAGTTGGGTGACATGGCTTCTGCACAATCCATGTATGGGAAAATGGTTGTAAATGGCTGTCCACCTGATGTTGCTACTTTCACTTCTCTAATGAATGGGTATTTTCGAGTTGGGAAGGTGCACCAAGCAATGGACATGTGGCATGAAATGAACAAAAAAAATATTTGTTCGAGTTTATATACATACTCTGTTCTTGTCAGTGGCCTTTGCAATAATAACAGACTAGACGAAGCTCGTGACATTTTGGGATTGTTGAATGAGAAGGACATTGTTCCACAACCATTTATCTATAATCCTGTTATTGATGGATATTGTAAATCCGGCAAGGTTGATGAGGCTAATAAAATTGTAGCAGAAATGGAAATGAATAGATGCAAGCCTGATAAGTTGACATATACCATTCTTATTATTGGGCATTGTACGAAAGGGAGAATGCCTGAAGCAATTAGTATCTTTGATAAGATGTTGGCTGTTGGTTGTGCCCCGGATGAAATCACTGTAAATCATTTAAGATCCTTGCTTTTGAAGGCTGGAATGCCGCGTGAAGCTGCCCGTGTTAAAGAGGTTCTTGGTCTGAACCTGCCCTGCAGTACTTCATCATTGAAGAAATCTTACCATGAAAGCACACATGCAGATGTTCCTGTTATTCTATTGCAAACTAGTGGTTAGAGAGGCCTTCCACAACTACGCCATGAGTGCTGGGTGCACGTGTTTCCAGCTTGTGGATCAAAGTAATGCGATCATCAGAGGCAGAATGTCTCTTTTTTCTGGAGATAGTATTTATATTGCACGGTCATCCGAGTTTCAGCAGGTTATTTTTGAACCCGAAGTTAGGTATACTCTAGTTAACTTTGTTGAGTTGATTTTTCATTTATCATGGTCTCAGCCAGTCTCAAGCTGGATTATAGGAGAAGGCTTTTGTTAGGCCTTTGACAACTGACATAAAACTTGTCAAAATCCCAAACATGGATTATTCGTTTTCCTCAGGATTTTGAATTTTGTTTCTTACATGAAATAGATTTTATCCAGTCTCTTTTGTAAACTGTGGTGCTAGTTAATTGATTTTCTTGTTCATATGGAAGTGGATTTACTTGAGAGTATATTGAATTCTACTTGAAAGAAATTGAATAAAATGAAATGTCAAGCTCTTTTTTCTTGTGAATTTTACAGTAAAATAAACTATATTGTACGAAGATGGGAGAAGTATTATCGAGGATATGATAAGACAAAACATTTGAGAAGAAGTCTTAAGGAAATTCTTGTCTTCTTAGGCTCAACAGTTGGTAACATGCATGATAGAAGTGGTTGTATGAAAAAATTCTTGAACATTGTTGTTATCCATGATTATGCAGAAAGATTTAGGCCAAAATGCAAGGAATTCTCTTATACTACAGTTCATTTGCAAAAACCCTCATGTGACCTTGACCACAGGTGTGTTTACACTACTGGTGCCTCCTGTGACCTTGACCACAGTTCATCAGCTATAGCCTCTCCTTGGATGCGAGATGATAGAGAAGGGACTAACATACAAAAGAATGACCTTGACCACAGGTGTGTTTGTGATGTTTTAGTGGATAATGCATCAAAGATATTAAACATTCTGTTAGTGGATATTGATTTTGATGGAAAAAATATTTTTTTAGTGTTTTTATTATATATTTTATTTCATTTTTTATGAGAAAAAAATAATATATATCAAATAGAGGCACCAGTAGTGTAATTGCAAATGCAGGTCCAACATGAAGGCTTTAGAGCATCTCCATTTGAAACATAGGTTGGTTCCTGGTTCTGAAGTTGGAGATTAATGAAGTAGCGAGTTGTTTTACAATACGTGGTAAGCAACTGTTGCTTTGCTTTCCAGCGTGTGTGGATCCAAAGGGGAAGATCCAGGCTCCAGAAAATAAAATCACACAAGAATCAGGGGATTAAATTGTATTAGAGTAGACAATTGCTTAAAAATGTAAAATGTGGAAAATAAGTGATGTGTATCAATGAAAGCTATAGAAAAATTATTACAAAAAGGAAACAACTTACAGAAGGTTCTTGACGTGGACATGCTCTTGTTCTTGTTTTTGGTTACCAAGAAGCATTACCGCAAACTAGATGCCCTGAATGCAATGTAACCAGCTCCTGTCAAAAATAACAAACCACACCAACTTCCCCACAGTAGGAACCCAATGCATTTGACATTTTCTCCAAAACACAATACAAATAAAACTGAACAATACTTTTTAAGCCCCGTGTAATACCATCCTTCCACCAAGAGAACACGGGTGAATTCTTTTGTACCCCCACCTTGACCCTCTGTGAATTGGAGGTAGTCTTAAAGATCAAAGATAAAAACTAAAATTAGAAGGAAATCATGATTATGATAACTACATGGTTGATTCGCTTTACAAGCAATTCTATTTTTTTTTTTTTTTTTTTTTTTAAGTACAAAAAAACTTCACTTCCGATATATTTTATCCTAAGTCCATTCTTTTTTTTTTTTTTTGCGTTGGGTTTTTTTTTTCTTTTTTTTATTGTTTTTTTGTTTTAAAAAAAAATATATTTTTTTTTTTTTTTTTTTTTTAAGTACATGAAATCATCACGTCCCATACAATACATCCTAACTCCATTCATTTTCTATTGCTTTGCGTTGGGATGTTTTATCCTTGATGAAATTTTAAGATCGCCAACTAGGATTAGGCTATAGTTAAACAAGAGTTAATTTCGTTCAAGTGTAAGAACTAATTCATTTAAATTTAACTGACTTAATCTATAGAGTAAGGTGATCTGTTTTTTCCTTTAATTTTTCAGAAACATGTTAGAGTGATAATTTTTAATCAATTTTACAACATGATAATCTGCTGATGTTATATTAAACAAAGTTTTAGAATAATACTTAGTTTAATTCAATTCATAATTTTTATATTCATTGAGACATGTTAATTTGATCTACAAGACTATCACAACATATTGTTGTGCATACACTTACGATTTTCTTTTTATAAAACTGAATTTATTATTGTATAAAATATATTTAATTTTTTCGAGTCTTCATGCAAAATTATTATCATCCTGTTGGGTTAAGATTATGAAATATGATTTTTAAAGACTTCAGAGAATTAAACAAGTGAAAACACTTTACTTATATAGAATTTAATACAAAAGTTATGCATATACTAGTTTTTTTCACTATTAGTTAATTAAGAATAATTTTATATATTGTTTTAATAATTATTATTATAATTAATAATTTTACTTACATAATTATCAAAAAAAAGTTTTGCAACACTAGCTTTTTCCTCTATTAGTTAAGAGTAATTTTAGAAGTCTTTAGATATAAATATTATGAATTAATAATATTAAATAATATAGACAAAAATTTTGATATTATCAATACATATTAATTAGATTTTATTTATTATTATTATCCTTTTCATAATATTTGATTTTATACTTAATAAATTGGATTATTACTTTTTTTTTCTTTTGAGAATTCTTTATCTCTTCCCCTCACCCCGCCTCCTCAAATTTCTTTTTTATTAATTTAAAACCTCTTTTGAAATTTCTGTTTCAAATCAGTTTCAATTATTACTTTTTGTTCCCAAAAAACATTCCTTTCTCTTAACTATTTCAAATTTCTTTTTTTTAAATCAATTCAAATTTAAATTTTTAATATATAAAATGAAACCATTTTTTAACTATAATTATACTAAAATTTAGAAAAAAAGAGAGTAAAAAATCGAATGATATAAAGGCAAAACAAATTCTAAAAACCATCCTTGCAAAAAAAAATCTAAAAACACAACTGAAAAATAACATTCTAAAATACTTTCCATAAAAAATCAATTTTGAAGTCTTCAATCAGCAAACTACTTGGTGAGTCTGTAAGCCCTAAAACTAGAATAAATTTTAGTATGTCAAAATTGTATGAAGTATTTTAAATTTAAAACAAGGCTCAGCTTCACTCTTTTCAGTATCTCTTTAGAATTATCTTCCTTCCTGAAGTGTTTCCTTACAGGCTGTGCATAGTTCCAAAAAAATTATCATGCTTGTACCCTAGAAATGAAGAACAGAACAAGAAAAATAAAATACTCGAGTTCAACAAAATACAAAGGAACAGTGTCTAAAGTTTCAGGATTCTCAAGTGTAATTCAGAAACTAAAGCTTGACCTTTCATGGCTTTCTAAGAAGACTTTCTAAATTTCGTTTCTGCATCGTAGTAAATCCTAGAAACTAAATTTCAGACCCCTACATACATCTAAAAGTGATGAATATTTTTGGAAAAAATATAAAAAATGAAATAGGGTCTCTAAGTAAAAATGTGGGATGTGAAAAACAATTTCTCAATAGGTTAAGACAAACTAAAAGAGTTGACACTTAAGTTCAACTCGTTTTGCCATCGGAATTTCATTATTAACAACTACCGGATCAAGTGAACAAATGTTTTCCTTCGAACAAAATTTATGAGATCCTGTGTACAAAAAGATTAGGTTCCGAAAATTGAGATAACATCATACAATCCTACAAAATTCATCGAATCCACAAGGGGTACGAAGCTAGTTATTTTTGTTGGATTCTCCCAAAACATGGTCCTCTTGCTTAATTTGTTGGCAAAGTTCTTCATATAAGCGAGCAGTGGTGTCAGTGAACCTCTCCATGGCACCAAAGATCTGCTTCAAACCTGATTCTAGGTTAGTAGTATCAACAATATCAGCATGATGCACAGCATCCCCTCGTAACACTGCATCAAAATCTTCTCTACCAACTGGAACCATTTGTTTCTCTCTAGCCCTCACCACTTTGTGCATCTTTTGCTCCTCCCTGTCCAACATTTTCACCTTTTTCTCCAATTCTTTGTCCAATGTTAGTTTTTGTTGAAGGTCCAAAATATGCTTTTCCAAGAGCTCATTCACTCTGAGCATAAACCCATTTACGGCTTCAATTACATTCTTCTCTGAGAGATTATCCACTGCCCTTGACCATTTGTGACAGATGACAAACACAGGTGGCGCCCCAATCTTACTAGGTGAGAAGGGAGTTGAGTCATCGGGTACTTCTTCGGGTTCATATAATAGACATCTTACTAGCCAACCGTTCAAGGCTTTCACATGAGATTTCTGTGCTTGAATCCAATCTAAGAAGCTCAAGTTCCATTTCTGTACCTCAGATTTGAGCTTCATTGTTGCATCAATATGATCATTGCCATGCTTTCTGTTTAAGGATGAGGCATCTAAAGTTTTGGCTTCAACAATTTGCTGATATTGACATTTGTAACATTCTTGCATATCTCTCCACATTCCAAGAAACCTTTTCCATACATGAACAGTCATTAGAGAATAACAAATTTCAAAACAAATTATATAAATATATAAACTTAAAAACTCAAGAGGTTCCCCTGAATTAGTTTGCCAGAAGAGTACATGCGCAGATACGCTTATATTTTCTCAATTTATTTATTATCTAGTTATCTCGTAGAGTTCAGTTTGATACAGAACAAGGTATGCTTCTAATGCAATAGTTATTAGGATGTCATTGCTTTCTAGCTCATACTAATCATTCCTATAATGGTTGTTGCCGTAGTATAAGATTGTAAAAACTGTTACCTACAGGCTATAAAACAAGATCAAGGCCACCAAGAGTGAAAAATACTAATTCTTAGTTATTAACTTCTCAAAAATTGTGAGTTATAGCAAAGCAAATACTATTGCTTATGGCTATATGATGCATCTGCCAAGTGCCAACTGAAGAGATTAAAACAATTTAGCATGGATTTAGTTACAAGAAACTTTGGTTATGACTTACGTGAGAATAAACCGGTTGATCTGCGGCCACAACTCCTCTTCCCTCAGCTTACTAATCGTAATTGATATCTTGTCAACTACTTGGATAGAAATTTTCATTTTTGTAGCTAAAATCCCAATGAAAGTTTGAACAGAATCAATTTTCTGTGAATCGGCATCCTTCTGTTTCATACGTCTCAGCTGCTTACATTTCTTCTGATGAAGCATGCGCAATTTCTCCTCGGCCTGAGAAATAATATAAATGATAATCAAGGATCTTCAACCCACAAATGTCACATTTTGTTTTGCTGAATTTCACAAGAGAAAGTAACGATTTGTCTTTCATTTGATAAACATCTCATTAAATACAATGATTAGAGAAGAAACTAAATGAATTGAACTCTTAGAAATTCATCACCATTTTTACAAGTAAATAAAGGAAAATGAAAACAAAAAACGGAGTTTATACCTTGACTTCATGATACAGCTTCCTCTCCCACATACATAGTTTCCTCAGAGTAGAAGAGAGATTTCCGTAACTGAGACCCTTGTCTCCACAAACTCCTTCACTCTCAGATCCCATTCTCCGTCCAAGCAATGGAGATTCCATGCATTTAGCTCCGAGAGGACTTGAAGGAGTAAACACATGCATCATCTTGCACGAAACTGATCCCAAAAACCTCTCACTTGTTCGTTAGTTTAAGTTTAACCAACAACAAATACAACAAAAGTGCAAACAAAAAACAACAAAAGTGCAAACAAAAAAACGCATGCACCATCATGCTTACCCGGATTGAGATCAAATTTTCGATGATAACGAAGTTTCCCAACGTCCAACAATTCCAAAACCGGGTTCCCTGACTCCGAAGCTCTCTCAAACAGAATCTGAATCTCTTTCACGGCCTCGGAAAAACCTTTCACCGATTTCACTTTCGCAGAGTCACTACACTGCTCTGAAACCAAAACCACTTCCTCCTTCTCCAAAACCACTTTCTTTTCCTTCGAATCACCATTCTTCTTCTTCCTCCTCGCTTCTCCATTTTCCGCCTTCAATTTACGCACGTCACGTTTCACAGCCTTCCCTTTTTCCTTCTCCGCCGCGTCAGCGTCACCACCGCTGGGAATGTACGGCACGTGGTACTTCTCGTACGGCTCAAAGAAGTTAAGGAAGTCCCAGGCCGAGCCGCTAGGCGGCGGCGGCGACGGCGGCTTCGAGCCGTAGTAGCCGCCGGACCGAGGAGGAGAAAACGGAGAGTAATCATAACGAGCGTGCGCGAACGATTGGAACTCTTGTTTCTCCGCTTCTTCGGCTTCTGATTCAGAAAGGACGTGAACGTGCGCATCATCTGAGTCTGAACTAAGTGAAGAAGGAGAACGAGGCGGTGGTTGAGATTTCACGACAGAAACCTTTGTTTCCTTTGTGTCCTTATTCGTTTCGCCGGAATCCTCGAAACCGTCGAAGAAACATAGGAGAGCGGGCCCAAGTGTTCGGAGTGCCTCCATGTGTGCCACGTGTGCGTCGGCCAGGGCGTAGCTTTGGCGAAGCGCTTCGTCCAAGAATTTGCAACGGTCACGGCACAGCGTCACTGCCGGTAGCCGGTCAAGACTTGAGGTGTTGCATCCCATTGTTCCGAGCAGTCACCGGCTGCGAACCCCAGCCAAAAGCCAGATAAAATATAGTAAAATAAATTTTATTTTTTCGAAAGAGTGCGCTTGGTGGAAAAGATAGTGATATTTTGCAGGTTCTTAATTTTTGTGACGTTTGGAATGGTTATAGTGATTGGAAATTGGTGAATTTGATTATTGTGTTTATTATGGTAAGAGTGGACCGCTTAGTGCAACTGTTACAATAAAGTGGCGGGTAGCGCATGTAACGTCTCTTTGTTCTTATTTTTTGAGTTTTTTTCCTCAATTCACTGTTCATTACTCCACTTTCTCACTGTGTGGGTAAAGGTTTTGTCCTACAACTATAAATAATCAATTTGCTGTTTATATAGGTAAAATTTTTGGAATAAAATAAATAATTTAGTACTAATAATTCATGGTTTATTGTTATGTATTAATCTTTAAGATTGTATTTAATGATAAAATAGTTTCATGAAACTTAATTATGAAACATAATTCTAATTTATTTATTTTTTTCATGAATAAATTAAAAACTGTTCATATATTGCTCCGTTAAAAAAAAAAAAAAAACTACTACTAGGTGACTCGAATCACAGTCATTGACGTTATATGCATTCAAATTCACTGGAATATTTGCTAGAAAAAGGAATAAAGACAACAAGTCTTTTAAGTAAAACACTGTAAGGTGAAACTTGTCGTACTTGCTGTTTTTCTTCTTTTTCTTTTATTCTTTTTCACAACTCATCTTTGTGTCTTTTGTTAATCAAATTCAACACATTCTATAAAAAAAAATTACCATGTTAGTGAAAAATATGAATTATTAAATAAATTTAACTACTAATACTTTTCTTGGACCTGATATTACCGAAAATATGATTGTAATTGTAAGAAGACAGATGACTGAATAGGAATATTTTTTATCAGTTATCTTACTTTTAAAAAAGTCAGAACTTCAGCCTTTTTTTTAAGAGTTTAAAATGCATTCATAGTATAGTTAAGAATTGATTATAAATTAAAGGAGTCTTGATTGATTTGCATTAATGGAAAAATTTAAGAATCAAATTAATTTAGATTTTTACTCCAAGAAGATTTCATCTGAATTAAATTCATCAAATTTGATAATGTTTGATTTGAGTATAGCTTAAAATGGAATTAAATTGATGAAGATAAATATTATTAATATATAATTATTTTTTTACCTTTTGTATTGGATACTTATTAATAGTCATCACTATTTTCTTTAGTTTTTGTTATTATTTACTCAACGAATATTAATTGCTACCAAATATGGTGTTTATACTTTTTAATAATAACACGATGAGTGGATTTTTAGACAAAATAATGTGTTTTTTTCTTAACAAATTGTAAATACTTTAAATAGGAATCCAATTGACTAGGACTGAAGCAACAAAATACTATTTCATCGTTTGTCCTGTATTAAAAAAATTACAAAATAAAAGCTAATAAAACTACTGATTAGATTTTTATTTTTTAATCCGATACAAACTAATTCAAGGGGGGACCAAAATCAATTTTTTCTTAATTTTCTTAAATTTTAAGGGATAGTAAGACCTTTGCATATATAATTTTAAACAATATACAATTTTCGAAATGATAATTAATGACATGGACCACTGACCCCTTATGTCCTGTAGCCAACATGTGAATAGCCCTAATAAAGCATATTTTCAACTAAAATTTAGATATTATCTAATACACAATATACAATATCGAAAACTTCTTAGAATCAAGTGAGAAATTATATAATAATATGCCCTAATTTGTGTAAGTCATATTCAAATTATGCAGTTGCAGAAGAACTCAGCCTCACTTTTATCTTTTTGCCAATTTCAATGATAACCAGATGGTATCTAACTTTTAAACATGCAGTACTCAAATCATAGTTGAAAGAAGTTCAAGTTCAAAATTCCGTTATAGAAAAAAAAATTATATTTAACATAGAATCATCTCTGAAACAGAATATTCGAGGAGGAAAAGAAAACCATTAAACTACTATGAATTAGAACCTAACTTTTTTAAGTTTCCTAATAAATGAGAAATAGTCTGGAATCTAATCATGTTTTCATTATAAAATTATAATGGCATTATGTCCAATCAAGGACACTAGGAAACAGTGGTGGTAGTAGCATAGCACTGTTAATTTGAACAATTTTAAACTTCATTGATACAAATGATTGTTCACCAAAAGGTGAAGGCACATCATAAGGAATGAAAGAAAGAATCCAAACCTTATCATTTCACTTCATTAAGTTCAAAGTGAACTATTATGACGCCATAAGGGTTGGTATAGAGGCAAAATGATGAACATGATTAAGGTGATGAGAGAATGGAAATAGAAACAAAACTATTATACTTAGAAAAAAGTTTCAAATGCACGCCTTTGCCCTTGATGGGAACTTGAATTTGTCTTTACATGAAAAGAAAGTGTTGGGTGGAATTCCAACTAGGGTTTGAGTGTGGTAGGCATGTGTGCATGCTTCTCTTTAAGCTCATCTTTTCTCATAGTGCCCTTCTTCTTTTCTTATGTGCTTATGTGCTCCCATATCCCAATTCTACGTAAAGTCTTAACCTTTCTAATGAATAAATAAATATACGCACACAGACACAAACTGGATTACGAATTTAGAGAAGCTTCATACCCAGCACGAACACCTAGTCTGACAGAAACATGGGAAAAGTCTGCGACCAGATACGTAACATATGCATGATAAAAGGGAGATGATTCGGAAATTGTAATTTGTGTAGAGGGACATGCTGCTTTTTTGGTGGGTCGTTGTCACTGGATAAAGTCGTTAGAGATGTATTTTTTTTTCATCTGCAATGGTCCTGGTGGGGTGAATCGTTTTTACAGACAACCATAACTTTGCACCACCATGTTGTCATAATCATCATTTTCTTTCAAATCAAATCTACTTCTCAATCTGTTCATACTTGTAAAACAAATCTGTTCGTGCTTAAAGGACTATTATATATGTTGAAGGATCCACATATATTCTGTTTGTTTTATTTAACGGGTTTTCTCTGTTTTATAGTGTAATGATGCAATCAGTAGACTTTTCTTTTTAGTTTTTAGTGTTTTATTACATGGGATATGTTTCCTTTATTTCTTTTTTCTTTTCTATTTAATTTGTTTGGAACACTTCAAACTACAGACAATAGAATAAAATAAAATAAAAATGAAAATTAAAAACTCGTATAAGAAAGGAAAGAAAGTTTTAAAAAAATTGGGCGAGACTCACCGTTTTTATGACCTGTCTAGTTTAAAAAAATAAAAATAAAGAGAACAAATTGGTTTTATGAAATTAAAATAACAAATTAAGCTTCGTTTTCGCACACTTATATTTGTAAGTAGAAATATGTATATTATGGTATATACCTGTTTTTTCTTTTCTATTTTTCACATGATCAAACAAGATATAAAAAAAAAAAAAACATCGTTTCCTTTCTTATCTGTCAACTCATCATATTACGTTGTTTTTATCGTTGTCTTCTTTATTTCTTTCCTGATTTTTGTTGCTTTCATTTATTTTCGTAACCCAAAAGAAAAAATATATATTAATTCTCTAATATTTTTATTTTTTAGTTAACTATCAGTTCTTAATAATTTTATTATATTATTAATTAATTATACATTTTACAATATTTATTTTATTATTTTTTACATTAAACTTATACATATTAAAAAAGATAGATTTTATTTCTTTATATTACATTTTTTAACCATTAAATTAACCAATAAAATGAAACTATAATATCTACATAAAAGTATTTTACTTTATTACAATTTTGATTAAAAATATTTTAAGATGAAATAGAATACACAATAAAAAAATAATTGAAAGTAAATAAATAAATAAATAAAATAAAATAAAACGACTGATATATGAATACAATATTGCTAAATTTTTAAATTAATTGGAAACTAAAATTATAAATACACCCAAACATTTTCTTACCAACTAAATTGAATTAAAAAGGTATAAATGCTAGCATCTCTATTTGTGTCAATTTATATTATATTACTTGTTTCAAAATATAATTATTGAATACGTATAATTTAATAATAGACTTAAATTTTAACAAATAACTTGTTTTTAACTTCCGGTTAATTTTGTTTAATATAATCTTATTATTATTTTTATACATAAGTTTTATTTTTTATTACCTTATAGCGGTGTCTCAAGCACTACTTTAACTATTTTTTCTTAAGATGTTAGTTTCTAACTCTTGTATTTATTTTCCATCCTTAACAAAGTTATTAAACTTGTCTTTTAATAAATTTAAAAAAAATGTAAGATTTTATTATATATAGTTTTGTTTGTCTTCTTTCTACCGTCGAGGTAGATTTTTATTAATTTTAACCGTTATAATATTTACTAAATTTACTTTATTTTGATATTATACTTCAAAATATTAATATATGGTAATATGTTATATTATATTTTTAACCTTTACATTGTTATCATAATAAAAAGATGGTGCTAACCTAAAAGTATGGTAGTTTTACTTTATTTTAAATTAGATAAAAAATATTTTCTTAAGACAGAATATAAAATGAATAATATATTACATGATATAAAAAAAATATACAATTAATATCAAACAATATAATTGAAATGATTGATTTGTAAAATATAACTGAAAAATAAAATTATAAATATTGTAAAATATTTTTATCAATAAAATAAAATTAAAATATATAAAAATTATATATGTATATTTATTTTTTATCATTTGATATTCATAAATTATTTCAACAAATAATTTTATCAAATAATTATAGTTTAATAAGTTAACTGAACAATTTTCTACTATCAATTATTAACTTTCAACCACCCATTAATTTCTAAACTTTTAACCAACTTTTCCTTTAACCTAATACCCAATATATTGCTAGCAAAGACATTAAAGGTAGGCAAAAATTCAATTCAAAAGCAATCCACCCTATCATCTTCATTGGGGTTAGTTATTCATAAATGTCCAGAATTATTTTAAATAGTGCACTACTACCATTTTCTTGATTATCACCAAAACTCATAAATACATTTTATACTGTTGAGTTTGAATATTTTGTCTACATAGTATTATTAGGATAAATAAATTTTATTTTTAATAAAATATGTAACAACTTCAATTACCCAATTATAAAAGTATAAGGATTTAATTACAAAAAAATATAAAAATCTACTTCAAACTTTAATTAAAACGGGGGATTCAGTAACTAATGTAGGCACAAAATTACATCAAAAGGATCAAATAGAGAGTTTTGAAGAGTAAGATTTGACTTTTGACCATTTCTATTCAAAGCAAAACATAATTGACATAGATATTTAAATTTTAACAACATTTTAGTAGTACAGTTGCAACTAACACAATAAGATTAAGAGGGACCACACTGCCTTTAGATTAGAGAATTGGGCCTGCTATAGGAAGGCCCATTGCACACTGTCATGAGCGAAGATGGGCTGTTTTTGCCGGTGGAAAAGACCTATTCCTTAAACACGTTGAGGACCATTGAGAAGCACCACCAATGATTGGAAGAAATCAGCAACAGTCCTAATAATGAAGGAATGATTGAAACTATATAAAAAAAAAAAATATGATTGAGTAAGCTCGGAGGAACCAAAATAAAATTAATCCATAAATACTTCGCGAACTCTCCAACCATACATAATAATATTTGAACAATAAATAAACCATATCAGCTATTATTTTATTTGATTTTTAATTCTTTAAACCACGACTCACCAAGGAGGAGTTCCTTATAGATAAGCGAATTTCAAAAACTAATCATGATTGTAACCTATGAGTGATGAAGGAAAGAATAATTTATATGAAATCTGAAGTCTAAAAGAAAATAATGGTGATGATTAAGAAGAAGGACCCAGTAGTTGAATGAGTTCGGTTGTGCATAGCAAATCATGTGGTCTAATTATTTTCAAACGGTGATGGTAGGCATAACGTGCTACCTTTTCTATGATCTACAGATTTAGGCATTTAGCTAATTAAGTGGGGTTGTCATCATGTTCAATGTCCTCAACATCCCATGTGCATAACTAATGCCTCATCACCCATCTCTTCTTTTCTTTTCTTCTATTAAAAGGGAATCTTATTCTTATATTCCTTTTCCTATCCTAAATAATGTATGCAAGGTTGAAAAATAATTTAACTTCTATTATTATACAAAAGGGACTTCCCTACGTGAAGATGGTCTCACTTGGGGATTGGTGGCCAGGGTGTTAAACATGTGACTAATTAGTTCTTAAGACATGGTCAATTAAATTTGCTTCCATGTCTAATTCTTTGCTCTAGTGGTCTAGTAGAGAAATGCTAGAAATATTATATTATCAAAAGAAAAGAAAAACTTTATTAATTAAAGTATGCGCTCCTCCTATACCTTTGGACAATACTTATTTCATAAAGAAACTTTCCCCTTTTTGTAAAGATTATGGTATAAACCACAAAGCAGGTGGAACCAATGCCTTTGAACTTTATGGATTGCCTTCCCATATATGATAGCTACCAACTATGTCTTGAAAAACATATTGTTATTCGTCACAGATTTGAAAAGAGTGATTATAAGTTGATACTCATCTCTCCTTTTTTGCATTCACGCTACAGCTAAAAAAAATATTATTTTTATTAAAATATACAATTTTATTACAAAAAGCAGATGTAAGGTGATTTTAAAGAATAAATGGCTTCCTTTTTATTAAAAAATGAGAAAACTCATCCTCAATCCTGACGAACATAACCAATCTTATCCAACAAGGAGACAGCCGAGGATACAAGAAACAAATTAATCTGTGTAACGCTGTTCAATTAAATTCAATATGTTCCAATCATACAGAGCGTGAATATTTTCTAATTTTCGTAAGGTACATTAAAAAGAATGAATTTCGTTATATTTCCTTCAAAAAAATAATATCAATAATTAAAAAAAAAAAAAAAAAAACAAAAAAAGAAAAAACAGGGAAAGGGAAAAAAAATAAAACAAACCAACCCTACGGTTGATCAAACCCCTCAAAAATTCCAAAAAAAAACTAACCTCATCATAAATAAATTCTCACAAACC
>Ga0099825_1004550_pt1 | contig 18133 bp, 15 predicted proteins | sample SiratroredBW_FD_76838 | JGI IMG/M metagenome (GOLD analysis project Ga0099825, IMG submission 76838) | Root nodule microbial communities of legume samples collected from California, USA - Siratro red BW | ecosystem: Host-associated > Plants > Roots > Nodule | place: USA: California | collected...
AGAATTCTTGTGTTTGTGGAAACTTGAAATTTGAATTGAGAATTTGTTGTATTGGAGATATTAGATTTTGAATTGAGAATGTGTTGATTCTGGATTTCCATTTTTGGTTGCATTTTGGCATTGGGGCAACAACGAATAGCTGCTGCCAATTTAAAAAAAAAAACTGCACATACCAGCGCGGTTGTAGAGGGAACCGCGCTGGTATGTGCAGTTTCTGTGTAATTATAAAACCTTCTGTGCCATTTTTCAACGCGGTTTCTGAAGAACCGCGGTGGTATGTTATACTTTCCATCGCGGTTGTACAACCGCGCTTGTATCTTCAGTACTTTTTATCGCGGCTGAATCAAACGCAGTTGTACAACCGTGCTTATAAGCCTTATACAACCGCGATTAATTATCTTTTTTTTACTAGTGTATATATATCAAGTTTATTAAAAATTATTTATTCATTCACAATAAGTGGTTGCTTTTAAAACTATTAATATTATATTAAAATTAAATTGATATTATTACTTGTCATAAACATCTTAGTCTAACAGTCTATTAGTTATAGGATACATACTTCTCATATAAGAATGTCTTCTATAACTTTTATAGGAAGGGTGACATTTTTTTATCTTTGCATGAGTTAAATTATGGATTTGTTAAAAGCTTACCAATTTTATATATTGAGAATGATGTATTGATTTGTTAAATTGCATATTATTGATTTTATGACTTTAATTAGTATGTTGTTCTAAGTAGACAAGTTATATATACAAGTAAACTTATATAAGTGAGTAAGGAGAATTTATATATGAATTGTGTTTTGCTGGTGTAAGGACTGGCATAGCATGAAAGTAAGAGGTGTAAAAAGGAGCCATTGAAAGAACACTTGAAAAATATATTGGAATTTGTTCTAAAGATTACATGTGACCCCTTCTCCATTGTTTTGCCTATCCTGTTTTTTCTGGTATCCTTACTCTTTGCCCCCACACTTTGTTAAATATTGTTTGTACTACTACGCAAGTTTTAGGGATGTTATGTTTTTGGTTTTACGAGAGACTTGAGACAGTCTTAGGATTGTTGTTTGGGTTGGAAATCATTGAAAATAGTGTTAATGACGCGGTATAAGATGTCCACTTTTTTATTTTCTTGGTTCTCTTTTCATTCTATATAAATTCTTTATTGGCAATAAAAAAGTAATGATTTGTTAGTGTTTTAGAAAAAAACAATTATTTTAATATACATCACATAAACTTTAACTCATAACTTAAATGATAAAGAATTATCACTTGAACCATCTGAGTCTGAGTCATAGGCCACCTTGTCCATAAAGTAAGTATAATAAAATTAGATCTTGTTAAGAAATGAACTCCATTTCATTGCTTCTAGATTCTGGATAATCTTAATATCCTTTCGCATCATATTTTATATTAATAAAATTTCTGTAAAGTTGATAAAGTACATAGGAGTGTAGACATATTTATATAATATTCTTCTATTAACATCATAATATATGCAAACTTTGTTATCTTTACTAGGTGTATTTCCACTCCCAAGAAAACTTTTATTTAAGGACATTTAGTTTGTAAAGATAATTGTTTACGGTATGATCTTTCTATAGTAACTACAAGTGACACCATATCCTAATGTGAACTAGCAACATTACTTAAACTCATATTTCTAAATATATTTGAGCTACTAATATGTCTTTATTGTTAGTAATTAAAGTAAGCGATCCATCTTCAATATGTTCAATCTTTAATTTCATATCAATCATTTTAACATGTAAGAAAATTACATTACTTGTACTTTTCTTTAAATAAACAAACACATTGCAAAAATATTTATTATCACAAAATGTATATAGGGTCACATATGTAACCTTTTATTGAAATAATTGAAGTGGTTAATTATTGTTACTGTCATCTTTGTTTTATTGACATTAATTTTCGTTGAAAATCAGTAATTTAAATATAATTGAGGGAGTGAGTTTTGTTAAAACTATGGAAAGCACACACACTAAACACTAAAGTACTCACACACATTTACTACTAATTCAGGATATACTAGAGAAAACAGTTTTTTCTTTTTTATATCATTTAGAATATATTTCATATATATATTTAAACTCTTTTCTTTGTATAACTGTGGTAACAGTTAATACAGTTATATATTTTGATTATTATATCACTTTTCCTTAATCAAAATATTTATAAATTTTAATTTCAAAAGATCTCTTAGCTTCTCAACTCTTAAATGTTTAAGAGATTTGGTGAAGACATCAGCAACTTAATCTTCGATGTTATAATACACCAGTTTCAACTTTCTTTTACTAAATTTTGTTTTAATGTACTTACTCTTGTCATGGAAAGCTGGATTCTTAGATAAGTTAATAATAAGTTTATTATCAACAAACAATTACACTGGTTTCTTGTGCTCCCATTTCAATTCCTCTAGTAGTGTTTCCAACCATAAACACTGACATGTAGTTTCTGTTGCTGCTATATATTCAACTTCACATGAAGAGAGTGCTACAACATTTTACTTTTTTGAACACCAAGAAATTGGTGCATTCATGTACTTGAATAAGTAGCCAAAAGTGCTACAACATTTTACTTTTTTGAACACCAAGAAATTGGTGCATTCATGTACTTGAATAAGTAGCCAAAAGTGATTTTCCTCTTCACTTTGTCTCCACACCAATCTGAATCAGACCAAGCCTCCAAACACCTCTATTTTTAACTTCATTATGATATGTTTTTTTAAGAAAAAATAAGCCAAGATCAATTGTACATTTTAGATACCTTAGGATATGCTTAGCTATAGCCATATGAGGTAATCTAGGATTGTTCATAAATCTACTGCTTAAACCCACTCCATAGCTAATGTTAGGCCCTGTTGTAAAGATATCTGAGAGATCCAACAACTTGCTTGAACAAGGTTGCATCCACTACCTTTTCATCCAGCTCTTTAGTCAATTTCAATTCACCATGACGGGTATAGGTGTTGAATTGCAGTCCACCATATCAAACTTCTTTAAGACTTCACATGCATACTTCTTCTGATGCATCAATATTCTGTGGGGAGTTTGTACAAATTCTAGATCAAGGAAATAACTAAGAGTTCCAAGATCAGTCATCTCAAATGTTATCTTCATTTTAGCCTTGAAATGTTTAATTTCACTTTGCATATCTCCTGTTACAATCAAATCATCTACATAGAGACATACAATCAACAAATTTTGATGTTTTGTTTCCTTCACATAGACTCCAAATTTAATCGTGCAATTCACATCACAAAATCTTACTTTTGCAAAAAAACATCAATTAGCTTGTTCCAAGCTCGATGAGCTTGCTTAAGGCTATATAGAGCCTTTCTCAATCTGTAAACTTGTTCTTTTTGAGATTTTTCAAAACCTGGTGGTTGTAGTACATACAATTCTTCTTCTAAAGGGCCATTGAGGAAAGTTGACTTGACATCAAGCTGGCATATAGACCAGTTTTTCGAACTAGCAACAACAACAACTAATCTCACAATTTCCAACCTTACAACAGGGACAAAAACATTTGTATAATCAATTCCCTACTTTTGGAGGAATCCTTTGGCAACCAACCTAGCTTTATGTTTTACAATCATGCCATTAGGTCTGTACTTCACTTTAAACACCCATTTCACATCAATAGGATGTTTATTTTTAGGAAGATCCACCAGCTCCCAAGTTATGTTTTTCTCAATAGCCTCTAATTCCTTCATCATAGCATCCTTCCATTTCTAATATCAATGGCTTGCTTCCAACTTACTAGTTAATTCTCCACTATCAGAAACAATAATATCACTTAACTGTTCATAATCCACAAGTCTAGTAGAGGAAAGGCTGACTCTTTGAGATCTTCTAACAGTAGGCACTTTAGCGGTATTGTTTCCAGGAATCTTAACACTTTCTTCCAGAAAACAAGGAACATGAGTTTGAGTTTCATTTACCCAATTTCATGATCCAGCTTCATCTACAATTACATCCTTGTTGATGAGCACTTGTTGCTTCATTGGGCTATACATTTTATAGGCACCAGTTGGATGATATCCAACTCATATAAGAGTTTCACTCTTATCATTCAGTTTTCTCCTTATCTTATCTATAACACAAATCCAAAGATCCTAAAGTGATGCACCATTGGTTTATCTCCGAACCAGGCTTCCTCAGGAGTGACAAATTTTAGTCTCTTTGTAGGATATCTATTCAACACATACGTCATAGTATTCACTACTTCACCCCAAAAATAATAGGGTAGCCCTTTTCCTTTAAGCATGTATCCGGTCATATTCAACAGAGTTCCATTTCTTATAAACCATTATGCTAAAGTGTATAGGGAGTTGTTACCTCATGTTCAATTCCCTTTACAGCACAATATTCATGAAATTCTTTTTGAATTAAACTCTCCTACACCATCAATTCTGAGTAAGTTCAATTTTCACTCAGATTGTCTTTCTACACGGGTACACCATTTCACAAATAAAGAAAAAACTTCCTTCTTCTCTTTAAGATAGTTAGATTTTCTTAATGAGTTCATCAACAAAGGTTAAGAAATATTTGTTGCCTCCAAGAGATGAAACATCAAATGGTGCACACACATCTGAATGGACAACTTCGAGAGACTCTTTAGCCCTTTGAGGTGCAACACTTTTGAACATTTTCCTAAGTTGCTTTTTTTTATCACACAACCTTCATAAGTCTTTTGTGGATAATGTATTGATGGCAATCCACATACCATTTTCTCACTGCTAAGCATATTTAGGCTTTTGAAATTCAAATGCCTGAACCTGTAGTGCCATAATCAACTTTCTTCTTCAACATTAACAGCTGACATGCGTTGAATTGCGGTAGCATCAAGTTTTATCTTGAAGTTTTTGTTCTTTGACAGAGGTGCGTTGAGTAATAGTCGTTGTTTAGAATTATAAACCTCAATATGATTTTGTTTCATAATCATGGTGTAACATTTTCCAAGTAGTTGCCCAAGACTCAATAAGTTATTATTCATAGAAGGAATATATAATACATCACACATATAAGCTTTTTTCCACCCTTTCTTGTAATTAATACCTTGTCAATCCCTTTAGCTAAAATAGTACTATTATTAGCAAATCTCACACTACTCTTAGACATTTGAAGCAAGATCTATCAACCAATCTCTATTTCCGGTCATGTGATTGGAACATCCAGTATCAAGATAACAACAAGAACTTTCTTCATCACAGCTTGTGGTTATCATCAACAAAACTTGTTCTGAATCATAACTTTCATCATCTTGCACCAGGTGTGCTTCATCATTCTTACCTTTGTATTGTTACCCTGACAACACTCATAAGAGTAATGACCAAACTTGTCACAATTATAACATTGCACCTTCCTTTTGTCAAAATTCTTTCTTCCTCTGCCACGGTGTTAATTTCCTCTCCTGCAGATATGATTATCTTTTTGCTAGTATTGCTGACATCATTATCTTGAGAGTGTGAATCTTTATTTCTACCACCACCTATACCTCCTCTTGATCTTTTACTTAGTCCACCACGACTTTTATTCTTATTTTGGCTAGTTCTAGCTTGTAAGACTTGTTCAACAATTTTTTTAGAATTCTTTATCTCGAGCACTAGCTGCTCGTGTGCCTCCAAAGAATTTTGTAATTCTTCGATAGTCATCTTCTCTTCTCAAAATCCCTTGATTCTTCAATTACAACCATAATATAATTAATCGAATTGAGGAGTTAGTGTTCCAAGTACCACAAGTGAAGAGTTCATATTGTACTGAATGATAATATCGTAAATAAAGAAGAAAGGAAAATAAAATAAAATATAGATTGATTCTAATATTATGATATACGGAGAAGAGAGAAAACTATACTCATACATAGATAAACATAATTAAGTATGATAAGTAACCTAACAACAACAAATAACTAATATATTAAGAAGGGTTGCTAAGGAAAGTTTTATCTTTCTAGTTTCATCTTAAAATTTGCCCATACATGTAGGTGATTAGTCTTCCATGAGTTTAATTAGAAGTAACCCAAAAAAGAGTGTTACCAATGGGATGGGCCGAGAATGAAAGGAAGAAGATCGAATTACTTAAAAACTACTATGAAATTAAACTAAATTATTTTAATAAAAGATTATATTTATAATTAATTATTGTTATAAAATTGAAATTAAAACTACTTTTTGTTTAGGTAAACTTTATTAAAAAATGAATATGATCAGAATCGGATAATTAATTTCATTTAAATATAAATAAATAAAACAGCTTTAACATTATAAATTGTATCATCTGTTTGAATTAATAATCAAACAGCTCATCTTGCTTGATGTCATAAAAATACTTTTTTTTTTCTTAAAAATTTTCAAGTTTAGTAGATGCACTAGACATATAACTTTTTTAAAATGTTCTTTTTGTTTCTAAAGAGGAAATGAGAAAAAAAAAAAAAACTACTCCCTGTATGCTTATGTAATGGGTAAGTTGGTTTGAATTTTTCTTTTTTCGAAACAAATTACTTTTTTTAAAAAATAGTTTATTATATTTTCTTTAAATACCCAACATGATTAATAAAAAAAACTTTTTAAGATTAATTAAATTTTCAATCTAAATTTAATTATTTTTAATTGATTTTTATCATGTGTTCAAAAGTATGAGATTTTGTAGTTAATGTAAAATGATATTGTGATTAATGCAAAACGGTAAGTAAATTTTGTTACTTTGATTGAAAACATGTTGGATAACAATCACTAGAAGAAAAAAGTTAAGCTATTTAGATATCAATTTTTAACTACTAAATGAAATGGTTGTTAATTGTGACCAAAATAGTTATCAAATTAGATTTTATTTGCTAAATAACTATAAAATAGAAATGATGATTGAATTTAGTGACCAATTAAGTCAAGATAATTGGTATCTACCATTAGTGACCAAGGTTTTAGTGATCAATACTATTAGATTCTAAATTAGTCTCTAACTTAATTAGATACTAATTTAGAATCTAATAGCATGAGTTACTAAATCCTTGGTAGTTAATGTTAGATACCAATTATCTTAACCTAGGTCACTAAATTCAATCATTACTTCTATTTTGTAGTTATTTAACAACCAAAATTTAATTTGGTGACTATTTTAGTCACAATTAACAACCATTTCATTTGATAGCTAAAAATTAGTCTCTAAATAATTTTTTTTCTTATAATGAATCTTCATGTTTCAGAAAATATTATCATTATCTACAATTATAAAAATGATCGAAATTTTAATAGTAAAATTGTAAGATCGTTTATAATATCTATAATCAGTAAAATAGTAAAGATGATCCAATAATAAAATATGGTAAAACATGTGATGGCGATATCCAAAATGCATGAACGAGTCTAGGACATTACGCAATCTAAGTATATAACCTCCAAATTATTTTGCTAGCATACAATTTGATCTGGGAGCTTCTAATCCATGCGGAATTTAACCAAGTTTTTTTGGTTACATAAATTAGCATTCCTTTCAGGTTTCTCCCTTAAGAAAATTTCTTCTTCAATTACTACTCTGGAACACCATTATTGAACAAAGAGAGGCCTAGGCCTATCCAAACTGAACCCACTGAGACATGCTTGGAATTCCACCATTGACAACCGTGAGCATGTAGTAACCAGAAGGTGCAACAAGGGATGATGGTGGGGCTTCCAAGACTGCAACCACCCACCCATCACCCCGTCTCACCATGCTCCTGCACCTCAGCTTCAGCATCCTCTGATTCATGGCAAAGGAATGAGTGGTAAATGGTGGTGCATAGGCACTGAACCCCATCACATCGCTAGGCCTCCTCTCTAGGAAGAACCTCACACTAAACTCTTTCCCATACCCAATTGCATGGCTGCCACCACCATCTTCTATGGTCAAGTTCATAGGCCTCAAGTTATGATACACACTTTCCATATAGTGTGGAACAAATGCTTGAAGCCTTAGTTCAGTTGGGTATGCCACATCGTGAAAGGTGTACCTCGCATGAGGGTTACTACCCGCAACCAAGACCCTCCCATCAGGAAGAAGAGTTGCTGATGAGTGATACATTCTCGCTATCTTGGTGGCCGTAAGAACTGTGAACCTTGCTCCGAGTCTTTTTCTGGGGCTGTAGAGATAAGGTTCAAGAGAAGCTCTTCTAGCATTGTCATATCCTGCAGACCCTCGTTCAGCCCCATTTATAATCAGGATATCACCTTTAGGTAGAATCAGCATGTCGTTTAAGAGACGTGGCTTCGGCATGTTCTCCATATTCCACTTGTGATTGTCTCCTGTGATCACCATTCTTCCACATGATCTTAACCCTTCCAAGAATCTTCTCTTACCAGCAGATGTATAGGCTCCAGTAGATGAACCTCCACACACCATAACTTCCACTTTTTGGAAGTTGTCTCTATGGTCCAATGGGAGTATCACAGATGAGCCTGAGCTTGGATAGTTTCTTGACCCTTTTCCTGGAATCCGAGGGAAGGTCTTGATCACTTTGTTTCTTCTCAAGTTGAATAGGATGGAATCGCGGTTGGCGAAAAGAAACAAGTTTCCATCTGATGAAAGGTGGAGGAAGGGGTATAGGTTGTTCCCTCCTTCGTTCCTGTCATCGGTTTTGTGCAAGAATGGAAGGTCAAAGGATTTTTCTCCAGGACTAATTTTTGGTACAAATTCATACGTGAAAGTTCTTCTTCCACCAACAACAACCACCCTATTATGTTCTGGTAGTCGCAGACTAGAAGCATACCACCTCTGATCAGATAGTGTTTTCCTTGATTGCATCCAGTCACATTGGTCACTCCCACAGGGCCTAAAGAATCTGATCCTTTTGGTACCTTTTTCATATCCACCTATTTGTAAAAGAGTACCATTGCTTAGGAAAGAACCAGAGGAACACCAAGGATCAGTGTAAAGCCTCAGAGGCCTCACTGTATTGGTACCAATGTCATACTCCACAGAATGAGCATAGCATGTGGAGTCCACCATATCATGGCTGCTTCTGGTGCACCTGCTTCCATTGAAGCGTCTGCGAAGTTCGTAACTGGATGGTCCAGCTCCGGTTTGATCAAACATTATGACTGTGTTTTTGTAGGTTAAAGCCATATGCATGCCAACCACGCCAGTGCTTTCAAGGAGCAGGTGCCACTGCCCTTTGCTCCCCTCAGAGGTTGTCACATTGGCACCATGGCTGAATCCGAAACAAACCAAGAAAAATAGGATAGTGATCATTATTTTACTGCAATATAGGAAGAACATGTTGAAGGTGATGGTTATTGGACTGGAAGGGAGAGTCCTTTTGTAGCACTACGTTTTGCTTGGAGCCGACATATTTGGCGCTCATGCACTTGAAATGGTGTAATCATTTTGGCTGAAGTTCAGTGAATCTTGAAATAACATTTTAGGGTTGTGTGAGACGCAATTGTATCGGATTCATGCAGGATTGGATTAACCTTAAAACAATACAAGTTCTGTTTCTTTTGTATGCATCACAATCTTTCAATGTGGTACTTTTTTAAGGAGAGTGAATATTGCAATTGTTCTTTAAAATATAAAGAAAAGGGCATGTTACTTATATCTTTTATTATTTTAGAATGGATGTTAGTGCATCTCTACAGAAGTTTTTTATGGGTAAGATTGCAATTATTTTTTATTTTTTAGAAGACAAAAAAAGAGAGAGAGAGACGAAATTAAATTTAAAATAGAAATATATTTCCTTTATACAGTTAAAATATTATAGCCATCTTACAGAAGAATGTTAATTGTTAGGTAAAATATTATAATGGTGGAGCTTGTGTCAATGAAGAGACAAAAGTAAGGGTTTCTTTATCCTGGACCCCACAATTGCTTGGCCGTCACATTTTTTAAAGATATCATTTTATTATTTTTTTAAAGTGACTTTTTATTCGTTTTAGAAACATGTTTTCAGAATACATTTTCTAAAATTCATAGAATACATTTTGAAACTGAAACAATACAATTTTCAAAACCAGATTTCTGGAACAAATTTTCTAAAACACAAAAAATACATTTTAGAACAAGTTTTCTAAAAGATTGAGTTTTTCAGAACATATTTCATGTCTTATGCAAAGAGTTTTCTAGAATTATTTTTTTTCTTTTCTTCAGTAGTGTTTTCCTTCTCTTCTATTTCTGCAGTAGTGATGGTGCAATAGCAATGGCGCAATAGCAATGGCAGTAGTAGTGACAAAGGTGATCACATGCAGTGAGGAAGAAGCGGACGAAGGGCAGTTCAGTCACTTCACTCAATTGTGGGGCTGCTCATTGAAAAATGGGAATTTGCAGGAAGAAAAAGCCCAAAAGTAGTCTACAAAATGTGAAGATAAGAGCCCACAAAAGTAAAATAAAAGCCCAAATGGGTTCTATTACTGGTAAAATTAGAATTTTCTTTTTTATGTACCAGGAAACATCCATTTAATTAATGAAATTCCAGGAACTTTGTTTCTGTTATTTATTTAATCATCCCCTAAAGCAAGGGCCCTTTTTAATTTTGCAAATATCAGAAAGTCTAACTCACTGTGCTATGGTTCACATTCTCAACACGTCACAATTACACGTGCAATCATGCTGCGAACCAAGTCTCTCACATCAGACTGGAACAGACAAGAGATTTATAACCATGAAAGAAGCCACAAGATCTACAAGTATGAAATATTATATTGATGAATTGCATAAAGTGAATATAGTAATAAAGCAAATCCAACTCCAGTATAAAATGCGCTCAAAGCATAGACTTAAATAATGAATACCAAAAATATGTACAATGCTAAGCCTCTAAGCAAATCGTTTGGACTCAGCCCCTTCCTCTGAAAACCTGGTTTCATACCTCAACATGAAAAACCATGGACAAGATTTAAGAGATCATCTAATAAAGTTTTATTCTAGTATCAATGGTACTCCTGCAAATGGGGCACAACTCAAGATCTTGTCCACACTCACAGCATGTCTGCAAATTAACAAAAGTGGCTCATAAAAAAATCATTGGCATTCAATCATCTTTACTATGTGAGATCAAAAGTTAACTTGTCTGGATTCCTTACCTGATGCCCGCAACCAAAGGCCATATCCTTAGGATTGGTGAGGCAAATGGGACAAATCTGCAAGGATTACACAACAGAATAGCTTTTACTTGAGAATTTGAGTGTGTACTAAATCATGTATAAAAAAACTTACATTAGAGTGCCACTGTGAACAAAAAAATACACTTTTGACAAGTGTAGATTCTATAGCAATGACTGCAAACTAGAGAAGGAAAAACCAATAGCACTAGAAAGAGTGGACATACCTGATTATCAGAAGCAGAAGTTGCAGGAGGGTTCATGCTAACATCATGTCTGCTAGATGGTGCACTGGGACGAAAACTGTTTTGACGGGAAGTTTTCGGTGAATTGAAGGATGCTGCACCGTATAGAGGCGGTGGCAGAGGAACCCTGTCGACGTCTTTCCCGCTTCGACTGCTGTTTGAAAAGTTACACAGCTTATTAGATGGCTTCATAAACAGATAATGTATTCAATGCAGCAAAAGCCTGTGAAGAAAAAGAATTCAACTTTTGCTACCCCAATATGTTAAGCTCTAGTGTTGCCTTGTACTGGGAGGGTATTTCCATCAAGGCAGCCAGTGCAAACGCAGTTTCCTTTCTCGACCGATCCATGTTCTTTGACATTATTTCTGTGAAGTTCACAAACTAGAGAAGAAGGAAAAATACAAGAAAACACAGGTTTGTCATTATTGAGATCACAAACAAACCATACTTCAAAGAAAGAAAAGATACATGCCTGGAAATTATCAAATGCTCGGGCAGGGATGTTATCATCGAATTGTTTCATCATATCCCACGGTCCATCTCCAACTCCAACTAATATGATTGACAAGGGATATTCACTGGTAATAGACACATGTTTTATGATGACAATAAACACAGTTTGAATTCTGATAATCATAGAAAGGAATAAGCAGAACAGACAGCTAATTTACCTAGCTTTCACAATAGCTTCTACAGTTTTCTTTTCTTGTGCACTCAACTGTCCATGCTCAGTGTCAATACTTCTCGTCACCTGCAACAAGTTGACAATATTCAACATCAATTCATTTTAACATACCTAGTCCCCTAATGCTAGATGAGAGACAATGACTAACATGACAACACTATGTCTAAGATTTTTGATAGTTCCTCATGAAAACTACAGATGATTCTTTCTTTGATTTCAATTAACAACCAAATCTTATGACTAAACCACAGAACTTGAAGAGTGGATAAAAACAATGCTTAAGAGATAAAAACATGAAAAGGTAAAAACATCAATATAAAAAAAACTCCTGCGCAAGTGTGCATTTGGTGTAAAGTTTGATTATTTGATCTCAAGACAATAAAAAAATTATTTTTCTAATTCAATTCAAATAATCCTCAACCTGCCCATCAGCTATAATCACTAAGACATGGTATTGGCCTCCACTTTGCTCGACTATGGTGATTGCCATCTCAATGACTGGTGCAAATGATGTTGGTCCTGCCATGAGTCAGGGTCAAAAAATAGAATAAGCAAAGGGCTAATAACAGATACAGTAAGAAAAAATGAATTGATGTTTGACTAACGTTCCAATACCTGCAAGCTTTAATTGAGGGACCAATTCCCTATATCGTCCCAACACTTCTTCAAATCCTTGACAAAATCTCTCATCAGGATAGAAACTAAAAACTTCTTGATCATGTGTTGATGCTGCCAATATGAAAATCCAAACACAGTATAACTCACGGGAACATTATACTAGTTAGATGAATGTAATTTATAACAATGGTTCTTATATTACCATCTCCGAAACCAAAACAGGGAATTAAGTTATCCTCATCAAAGGATGATAGTGTTTTCCCAATGATAGATATAGCTTGTTCATACGGATTTTGTTCATGACCAATGTGATGCAGGCATCTCCTTTGAAATGACCTTGCACCTAATACAGATTCAAGTTATGCATGTTAGCACAAATACAAAAGGAGGGGAGATGAAGGTGGTTGGTCGACAAGGGAAAAACCTGTCCACTCATTGCTCTTGGTAAAATCAATACCAACAATGAGATTGGAAGATTCTAGGCCAGCATTTGCTAGAGCTTCAGTTACCTTAAAATATGAAAAACTACTTCAGAATGTCACACGTCAATATGAGAATTTAAAATGATTACTACCAGAGGTCAGCGTAGTAATCTAACATTTACATCCTTCAGAAAGAGCAATGGCACGAACAATGACAATGTCAAGATAACAATTACCAAAAGTTAGTTACAACTTATTCTAAGCGATTCAAGACCTGAACAGAAACAGGCTCTTGTTTTTCAAACCTAAGAGCTTAAATTCAAAATACAAGGACAGTTGCATTGCATGCATTCAGTGTAAACAACAGACTCTTCATCAACCAATAACACCCAAGACCCAAGCTTCTCCATTTAAGCAATTTCATACATTGAAAATGAAAGAGCATAAAAGGGTTACCTGGTCTAAGCTCTTATAATTATCACCTATCCTTGAATACTTCCCATCTGATCTCTTTCCTTGTTCTGGAGCACGACCACCACCACCATTGCTTTGAGATGAATACCCGTAATGCCCCACAGGCCCTTGATCTTGGCTTTGTGGCAAATAAGGCGATTGATACCGAGGAAAGAAAGTTGAGGAGGAACGTCGCCTAGAACTCCTTCGTTTTGAAATTGATCCGCCCATAAATTCTCTATCCTAAACAAACCAAGAAACCCCATTTAAGCATTCAAATCAAGTCCCTCAGAACTGTTCTTCTTCAAGATATTCTCAACAAAAACAGTCACATTTTAATCTACTCGCATTGGTTTCAAATGCCCTCCCATACCCATTATCTTCCTTTGTTTTAATTTTCTCTAACTCATGCAAATTTTCAAAAAAGAACCCTACTTTGCAAAGTTAACACCACCCCACATGAGAAATTGAAAGCAAAAGGTGAAACGAAAAATGATACCTTGGAGGGGCTGAGAGAGGGTGAGGCAGTTGGAGTTGAAGGGCATTAAGGTGGAGGGTGGAGGTGTCAGTATCAGTGTGGCAGTGATTGAAAAATGATAAGAATGGATATTGTTTTTGTTGTTGGATTGATGACGACGATAAACGGTGAAGGTTGTTTCCTCGAAGTTTCTCTCTCCTACTTTCTCTGTCACTTCACCCACTTTAGGCAAAATATAAACTGGTTTGGTGCTCAGTTGTCCTACCTCTCCAATGTGACAAACCACGTTGCCAAATAGGTTGTTAATTTCAAAATTTCATGATAAAGATATTATTATATCAATTTTAATTTTCTAAAAGAACAATTACTTTAGCTGGTGTTAGGTTTAAATAATCAGATCTCTCAAATCATTTTCTCCAAAACTATATCCTTTAAAGAACAAGATCACAAGCACTCACTACTTGATGCTGTATCAGTGTTGGATTTAGAGAATATTTGGTGAGAGAAAATATTCTTATTTTTATTTTATTTTCTGTTTGTACTTAAATGTCAAATATTTTCCTTTTCATTTTCATTTTAGTGTTGCTTAATCTTGTATAAATTTCAAAAATAGAAAATAAAGTAAAAAATGAAATGAAAAACATTTTTCTCGAATTACAAACATTATATGTAACCATTTACTGTAATAACCGTTAAACTCTTTCAAATACACTATGAAAATAAAGAAAACTTATTAGTAGCATAATATTATATAAAATATACATAAAAACAGTGATGTAAAAACTAATTTTTAGATCGTTACTAATTACTAGTTGTGATCAAAATAGTCACTAAATTAGACTTTGGTTGTTAAATAATTATAAAATAGAAATAAGAATTAAATTTAATGACCAATTAAGTTAAAATAATTAATATCTACTATTCACTACCAAGATTTTACCAACCTATATCATTAAATGCTAAATATTAGATGTCAATTTAGAATCTAATGACATAGGTCACTAAAACCTTCGTAGCTAATGTCGAATACCAATTATATTAACTTGATTACTCAATTTAATCATTATTTATATTTTGTAGTTATTTAATAACCAAAAATTAATTTAGTAACTATTTTAAACCATTTTATTTTATTTAATAGTTAAAAATTATCTCTAAATTACTTTTTTTATAGTGATAAATCACTCCCGTCTTTGCTTTACGTTATCTCGTGTTAATGATATTATATGCTTTGTTTTGGTGAAAAATTGTTACTTATTTTACTTTCTCTACTAACAGAAAATACCCAGAAAAGAATGAAACTTTTCCTTAAACTACGCTCAACCTCTGTAAGTGGTGGATTATTGTATTAGTTTCGTGCACGTTTCGAAACTCTTTCCATAAATTATCACTAATTAAAACCCCTTAAAAGTAATAAAAAAATAGTTGAGAGATTACGTGAGTCTATTGCAATTCAATAAGGTTTATGAAATCTATAATTTTACAACTTTTTATCAGTAGCGCTTGAGCCTGATCAGTAACAGTATTGCATGGAAGATATTTTGACGGTGTGAAACTTTATGCATTTATTAAGGGTGGCTGCATAGCATTACCATGGGCAAAATTGATTGTTTTGTTATTTGTCGTGTATGAGTATCATGGAATATATGATTGAGCCAAAAACACCGTGGTCGGTGGCACAGTTCTTCTGCTCACAAACAGCTCATCAATTGGCGTATCTTTACGTATACTTAGTTTTTTCTTTCGTCGCATTCACCATCCTTTTGTATATTTCTTTTGCTGTGTAATCATCAGTAACTTTTGAAGAAAGAAGTGTTTTAAGGATTCAAGGGAATTATTTTAGCTAGCACAAGATTTAGTTGGTTAATTTCTAGTGTTGGTAGAACAAATATGATCAACTTACGAGTAAGGTTATTTTGTCTATAATATTAGTTACTTCGTGTCACCTTTCTACGCTATCGCTTCAAACTTCTTTTTTTTCAACTTATTTCTAGTAGTTTGTGACGGTTCCTATTATAAAAAAATATCTCTTGTTACAATTTAGAAATTTTGATTTTAATGATGAAAGCTTTATATTTTAGGTTTATATATGCTATTTAGTTAAAATTTTAAGAATATTCTCTTTTAAATAATGTGATATATGTTGTTTGATTTATTAGTTTAAAACTCTATTTCTTAATGTATTACATAATCTTGTTCATCTTGTTAATTGTTAACGCTCATACTCTTATTATGTATGAAGAGAAGCGTAAGAAACGAAAAAATGTTCTATTAAAATTTTGTTAGAAATAATGAAATTTAGTTAATATATAATAGTTTTATATGACAATTTATGTTTAACAAAGTTATTTATTATATTAAGAACTTAAATAATTTACTTTATTTCCGTAATTGCATTCTATTTTCAATATGGTTGCTGGCTTTATTCATATGTTAAACTTAAAATATTATTGTTGTTTTATGTGATATTCTTTTTATATGTGTTGAATCATTATATTTAAAAGTTAAATCTTAAACTTTTAATTTTTCGTTTGATATTTAATACAATGATTAATTAAGTTTTTTTTTATATTGAATTTTGAATTGTTCATTTGAACAGTTGGAAAATATTAATTTTTTTATACTTTATTAATCTTACGTTAATTCTATCGTATTAAAATTTGATGAAATTGTATTGTTATTTTGTAAGTGAGTACTGATTGATTGTTACGGGTTGGATTTCACAACTTTGTTATCTATTTGGAGATTGCGACTTAATTTTAATGGTTCAAATGAATTTGTTTTGGTTTATAAAATTATTTTTTCTTAAACAAGTGCTTTCATGTATTAAATATTAACAAAGAGATCAATAGTTCAACAAAATATTGGGATATTAGTTATTTAACCTCACTTCCAAATTATTTATAATCCTTGATAAATATTGAGTTAGTTTTAATAATATTAACAAATTTTTATTATTATTCTACGATAAAGTTATTTATATATTTTTTTTATGGGTTAATAGGTTCATACCATATGGTCTATCTTTGGATAAAAAAAAAGAAAAAAATTCTTCCTTCATCTCCACATTCTTGTCTTGCACCTCCATACTGCATATGAAAAGTCTATTATATTTTTGGTGTAAAATTGCAAAAGTCAACATTACCCTCCACCCCCTGCACCCCATGGCTTCTTTCTCCCCTCTCATCCATTTCTCGATCACTCCCTCGTCACACTTCAAACCTTGTCTCTTCCATAAGACCAACTTTTTATTCTCTCTCAAGTCCAGGACCATTGCGCTCTCTCCATTGAAGGCCACTGCAGAGAACGGCATTAGGACTGCTGTCGAGCCGTCGCTGAACTCTTCTTCCCCGCCACTCGAGAATAACTCTATTGGGACCAATGGGACGGCTGCTGCTGCTGTTGCGGTAGTTCAAAGTGGTTTTGTGGCTCCGAAGTGAGTTTCAGGAATATGGGACTTAAAGCAGTTTTACAAGAATTACTCTATCTAGTTTACATTAATTTTTTTTGTAAACCACACACCATCCCGTCTGGTTTACATTTTAAAGAAATTTGCAAATTGGATGGGCAGTGGGTGGACACCATCCGGTTTGCAAATTTGTAAATCGGAAGATCATATCCGGTTTACAAAATTGCAAAACGGATGATGTCCACCCACTGGCCATCCAGTTTGTAATTTTTTTTAAATGTAAACCTAACTGGGTGACGTCCGGTTTATAAATTACAATCCAGATTCCACTCCTCCAATTTCTCATCCCGTTTGTAATTTGTAAACCGAACGACACCCCATCCGATCTAAATTTTCAAAAATTTCTAAACAGGATGATTACAAATTGATGAAAAACTCAAAAATCTTACCTCGTCGTTGTTCCTTGCCATTGTTCAACACTCTCCACCAGTAGAAAAGCCTTTTCTACCATTTAATCACACACTCAATATTCAAAAGACCACCATCGACAATGAATTTCAGCAGAATTGTTTGCAAGTTCACTGTACTACACTGTGTTATGGAGAAAACACATGCCATTTGTCGTCATTTCAATAAGGATATTTTCGGAATTCAAGATTCTATGGAGGTGCAGCTCCCTTTTAACTAAGCTCACCGTAGGCCCAGGACGGGTCACAATCCCCAACCTC
>Ga0099825_1004556_pt1 | contig 18122 bp, 10 predicted proteins | sample SiratroredBW_FD_76838 | JGI IMG/M metagenome (GOLD analysis project Ga0099825, IMG submission 76838) | Root nodule microbial communities of legume samples collected from California, USA - Siratro red BW | ecosystem: Host-associated > Plants > Roots > Nodule | place: USA: California | collected...
TAAAAAAAAAAAAAATATATATATATATATATATATATATATATATATATATATATATATCAATAGATGGTGAATAAAAGCAATTAACAATAATGAGTTTGTTTAATGATTTTAAGAAAAGGTAACAAAAAGTAGGTAAAAGAGATGAAATTAATATAAATAAAAGCCTTGCGATTGTAACTGACTCTCCTTACCATACACTCATAATTAAATAATTATGTTATTTTATTAAATTACTCTTTTATGCAAATCAAAATCTTTTCAACTTAATTCCTCTAACATTGAAATTCATAGATTAAAATATCTAGCTCTATTCCTAATTACTAGATTAAATTAATCAGCATTAAGAGCATTTGCAATGAATAGTCATTACGTTACACTTCATTCCTGAACGTATACCTGTAATGAGTTAACGTTTATTTCCAATTTCAAATAATGCTTTCCAGTCATATGAAAGTGATACTTTACATTCAATCCCAAGAAGAAAAGAAATTAGTTAAGCATGGTAGCCATGAAAACACAATGGAAAAGGAAAAAGGAAAATTCTTGATTGCAAAAGTGCTTCCAAAGATCTTCCAAAAGATGATGATCCTCTTGTTCATCCTAGCCTTCCTTTTATAAAAGATCCCTGCTGTCTGTTACAAAGTGGCTATTATTTCGCACTTCACACCTTCAGTGGCGTTGACACTTTCGTTCAGAACTTCTTTTCTGATTTAAGTGAGTTTTAGCTCAATCTCGCCCTTTAGCGTAAGCAAGAAGTCACTTAAAATCTATTTTTCTGGTCCTTTCCTTAATTCCAGTTCCTCATTCTCTCTTTCTTCGAATCTTACCTAAATCTCAACAGCATTCTCTTTCCATAACCAAAAACGCATTAAATAGAAAAATAAACAATAAAATCTCTAACTAAACAAAATCCCTAAAAATCCTATAATTAAAACAGAATTAATGTTAAAAATCCTAACAAATATATACGTAATTACCCAACAATTAACAGTTATCAAAAGTTTCCCCACTTAGCTTCTTGCTTGTCCCTAATACTCTCAATCTCTCATAATTCATGTGCTCAGTTTCTACTCTTAAGTGTTTCTTAATTTCAAGCCATTCACCCATAGCTTCATAAATTAGAAATTCCACACTCCAATATTCAAACAACAAATTGCAATTCATGACAGGATTCTCATCTCACACAATTCTCACCACTGTTTTCCTCAAAGAAATGACATATTACTCTCAATCAAAAGTTGCTATTCATTTATCAAACAAATTCACCCTGTAATTGATAAGTCCAAAGGTCTTCACAAGGTTGTAACATGGCCTGGTTATGAAAAAAAAAAAAACTTGGTTTTTCTTGAAACACAAAACATACAAATAGTTTCGAAAATTATGGATACAACTTGAATTTAAATTTAGAGGACTAATTGGACTATGAATTCTTCACCACTTTTACTTTCCACCTGACTGTATCATTTCACATTGCTTGAGCTAAGACAGTAGCTCATGCTTGCCACTGTGTACCCCTTTTTCCACTACTATTTTTTTCTTTTCTTTTCTTTTTCCAAATTTACAAAAACAATATATATATTTTTCTTCTTTTTTTTTCTTTCATTTGGAGTACACTCTTATAGCAGCTACCTTACTTCCACAGTATCCAAAGCCCTCATTTACTTAGAACTCCCTTTTCCTTCAAGTTGTACCACAATTTCCTAGCTATTCATACTCAAGGTGGGTTTTATGGACATATAGTTCAAGGTTCCACTAATTTAGCCCAACTTGGTTCAAAGTTCAATCTCTCATCTTACCAGGTAACTTTTTGGCTCTAGTTATCATTTACCCTCAGTCAACAACATGCCTTCCTCATCCTTATCAATGCAAGATAAATCCTAGCTCAACAAATTAAAGCAACAATTAATATCAAGACAATATGCATCTCAATTTTTCTCTGTGTCACTGTCTCACATACTGTTTCACTCCAATCCTGTCAATTCTTGCTCATGTTAATCCTCCTATTGTCATGCAATCTTTCGAATTTTCTGTCACTGTTAGCTCAAGTTCAAAAATAAGCATACGTTACTTAATGCACACAAAATGTTTTAGTCACAATCCCAGCAATTCCATTACTTTCAGTACACAATCATATTAACATATCATGCTCAATCATTAGTTCCTGTGCTTAAACCTTGTACAGTTATCCAACATGCGCAAATTAATACAGTTATCCATCACATTCATCAAAAGTAAAAGACTATACTACCACCACTTGTCTCTGATCAGTACTTCAAAACATCATTCCAAACCTTTGCCTATCTATAATTGATCAAGTCAGCCACAAAAAATTCAATCATCAATGCTACAACAACCTTCAGTAGTTGCTCTTTCGTCCTGCTATAGCAACCCTCAGTAGTTGCTATCTTCATCAGCTGTGTCCTCATCACTTGTAGAATTTCCTATTGCTGCTTCCTCATTACTCACTGATTCTTCTTCCTCACTTGCTCGATCTTCCCCATCTAAATCCGATGATATCACAAACTAAGTTTTTAGAGGCTCAATTTCCTCTATAACAGCCAAAGTTCCTGCCACAGTTCTCCTTGCCCTTTTAGACCTTCTTACTGGCTTCGCTACAAATGGCTCCTTCAATGTTGAGTCTGCCTTTGATGATCTTGTCGTCCTTCTTGACGATTCAGTCCCTGATGCCTCTTTTGCTGGTGACTTTGCTTTCTTTTATGATGGTCCTGCTCTTCTCAGGTGTTTTCTTTACTGAAGTTGTTCTCCTGACTGGTGAATCCTCACATGGTTCAACTGGTGGTTCTGGTGGTGGTTCTGGTGGTGGTTCTGCATGGCTAGCTACTGCTGGCTCCTCTGTTGCTGGAGCTACAGGTGGTTCCTTCTCTATTCCTGGTTCATTGGGTGGGTCATTCACTAGTTCATTATCAACTGGTGCCTCTTTATTTCCAGCATCACTCTGCACTTCATCTCCTCCAGGCTCAGCCCCTCCCACTGAACTTGGCCTGTCCCCAGGCCAGTTCAAGTAAGAGGACAGTTCCTCATCATTCATAAAAGTCTTGTCTCGCATGGCATGGTATATCTGCATCATAAATTTGCAAATGACACTCTGTTGATCCTTCATATGCAAAACATGTCTCATAATTCTTTTCTCCGCTGTCTCCAAAGTTGGTGATGAAGGTGACTTAGGTGGACTTGGCACCCTGTTTCTCTGTTCCGGATACTCTTCTGCATTCGTGCAATGAAGCTGAATAAACTTCAAATCAATTGGAGCTCTGATCTTCACTTTCGGATCCACAAACACTCCCTGATCTTCACATAAAGTAGTGATCAATGCCGGGAACCCCAGAGTTCCTCTTCTTTCTCATCTTTCTACTCTCTCTTCATCAACCACCTTCTCTATTTCATTAGAAATTACCCGCGCAATATTAATAGTAAAATCATCCTGCATCATTGAGAATAGCAAATTGCTGTTCGTGACATTTATATCCGAATGGCAACAAGTTTTCTAAAATAATGAAAAAAGATGAAAGAAGCACAATTTTCTCAAATTTACAAAGATGTATTCTTTCTTTACTGCGTCCCAACAAAATTAATCTCAATCTTATACTAAATTATTTTTTATTATTTAACGGTTTAATTTAAAATAAAATTTCAGTTATAAGTAATTATTTAAAAGTCTTAATTTTATTTAAAAATTATTTATAATATTAATATATAAATTATTTATTTTTATTAAAAATCTGTTTTTTCAAGATAACTTAATTTAAATCATACATTAATAATTTCAAACTTTTCATGTTGTTGTAGCGATTTTTGATTAATATTTGTAGTTTATATCCATTTTTCCATCACGCAGGTGCTATATTTTGACATCACTATTTATCTTTGACATTATTTAATATTAATATATATTATTATTTTATTCATATATAATATTTTATTAACAAAATGCAGTGTCAAATAAAAGTATAATATGAACAGTGGTGTCAAACTTGTACTTTCCTTATTTAGAACTCAAATCAGCACAAACTTTCTCTATATATGCATATTATTTTATTTGTTATGAAAGTCTGAGAGTAGCCAGGTTTTGCAGGTTAAGTGATTAGGGAGTTGTGACCTTGCTAACATTCTGTAATTCTATAATTCTTGGGTAGTTTCAGTTTCTTGTGTGTATTTTATTTGTTTATGTTTATTTGTGTTTTTATTTGTTTATGTTTATTTGTGTTTTTTGGTGTCTTCAAGAGCAGTGCTTAAGTATGTCTAGAAAGATGAATTCATTTCTTAAACACTTATTTCTAGATGTGGTATTGTGTATAAGGGTTGGAACACCCCTGAAGTATTTTTTTTATTATTTATTCATTTTTTACTGTTAAAAAAAAATACATATTATTTAAGCTTTTCGGTTGTTTTAACGGATTAGGCATAGTTATTCCGATCAATATATATCCGTAACAATATTCTTATTTTGTCTAAACATTTTAGGATTCTATTGAGCTTTTATTTATATTTTAAAATTTTAATCTTTAATATATTAAATTTGAAAATTATTATTCTATTATATAAAAAATAGTGAAGGTAAACTATCAATTCACTTAAAATGACAGTACATCACTGTTTTATAATATAATTATATTTTTTTTTCCTTTCATGTAAATTTATAAATTATATTATTTTTTTAATATTATTTTAATTTAATTTATACACATCACAAATAAAAATGATTTATTATATTAAATGAAAAATTAATGTTAATTATCATCTTATGTCTTAATAATAAATGAGCGACTGAATCTAAAATTATTATTAATGTAAAAATAACATTTAACAAAATAATTCACTAATCATGATTAATAAAATAGTAACATTTTTTTATAAATAAGAATAATTTTCTGTATACGCTATAACTAGAATTCTCTTAATATACTTTAGATCGGTTATAATACTTACTTTCTCTGTTTAATGCTATCATTTAATTATATTATAAATCTTTATATATATTATTCTTATTTTTTTTAATAAAATTATTCATGTTAAGTATTATTATCAATTTTAACAATTCAGTTAGGCATGTCACTCTTGTTTAATTATTAGATTTTTTTCATATTTATATGCTGCTGTTGTTCTTTCATACTTGGCATGGCATTTTGCAATTTTTTCTGTGTGACCTATGTATATAAAATCCAAACACAATATATCAAATAAATAAAAACAGGAAAAGAGTTGTTAATATCAAAGTGAAACCACAAAACTTTTATTTTCTAATTTTGAGACATGAGTATGCAAGAAAATACAAGTAAAAAGTAAAAAACTTAGTTCCGGGACAACTTTAGATAATAATACGTAATAATAATAATAATAATAATTATTATTAATTACAATGTTAAGTTAGGATTCTTATTGTTATTAATGTTTCTAGAAGCATGTACTGATAGCGAGATAGTGAATTGAGCGTGGATAGAAGAGTCTTTCTACCTCAAAAAATTTCGAATTAATATTTGTCTTTGTATCGAAAATTAGAAAAGAGAAAAAAAAAAACCTTGATACAAAAGTTATTAATTGGAAATATGTCAAAAGAAAAGTTATGACAATATGGATAAAAACATGGAGTTCCAGAAGTTTCAAATTGTAGGAAAATTTGGCAAGTGAACTTACAATCAAATGTAAATAGTATAGGTTCCTCTCATGGTCGACAAATGTGTATTTATGATGTCAATATATAGGATTTATTGGTTAAAATTAAGGGTCATCAAATTGTATTTTATTGAGAAACTCTCTAACGTTTATAATTGAAATTGGCAAACATCAAAAACAGGAATACTATGTTTTTTTTAAAGCTTAGGACTGACTCATTACATAGAATTACTATCGTCAAGGCTAATCAAACCCAAAAAGGAAAAATAAATAAATAAATCACTAAACTAACCCACATATATGAAAAAGCAAAAGTCAAACGAGGTCTATTTTTCACAAAAAAAACAAAACAACAAAAAAAAATTAAGATACATAAACATCTTTATTATTTTTTCTTTGTAATACTCATTATAATAAGTTTTTTAGCAGTCTTGGAAGTATTATTTCTCGGTATTTTCTAGAAGTCTAAACACACTTTTCTAACTAATTTGAATTAATAGAAAACTCCTACTCCATCCGATTAGCCTAGTGCGTAGAAATTAATTTACACTCCTCAAACTTAAAAGTAAGAGCCTGAGTAATTTGTATTCCTCCAGTATTTGGCTCGAGTCCCATATGACATGAACCAGTAACAGTTAAGTACAAACCAAAATGACTAAAACAAAACCTCAGGATTTCTAAACCTGCAACCAGTGTGGCATCAAGCTTAACCCCAACAAAACCATGAAAAAGTTATTTCAATGGTTTTTCAAGTCGCTATAAAAGCATTTTTAGGTGACTTACTAAACCTGTGGAGTGATTGGACCAGATTATCATAGCCACCAGAGTCTAAGTTAGAAGTCTCTTCCAATATATTTGTCCACCTTTTAGAAACCAAACTCTACATGCAAGCTTCTGTAAGGAATTCTCTTCAAGAGCAACAAGTTTAGAACTATTATTATCTATATCTGGAACGATGAGAGCGCGAGTAACCAAAAGAAGATTAAAATTTATAATATTCACATTTTCATGTTTATCCTAAGACAATTTTTCATCCAGAACAGGAATTTAAAAAAAGAATTTGAAAGAGTCAAACCAAATGAGTAAGCCAAGTCACCCTTAGGAGAAACATGTTGTATCTGCTTAACATTTTAAACCGAAAGGCCTATCAGGAAGCATTAACAAGACTTGACATTCCTTCTAAGTTATCTTCTTAATCAGAGCTATTATTATCAGAAGCAACAACATCACCTGAGATGATTTAGAGTCATTACCAACAATAATATTAACATCATTAACCACCTCGATATGTAGTTTCACATTTTCTTCTCTTGTCCCCAAGTTGGACTTAGGAACATAACATTGTTTACATTTCATTTGTTGATCAAACGTATCACTTTAAGGACAGTGCCTACAAATAGATAAGGTATGGCCAATCATTTTATAGATCAGTCACAAAGCCAAAGTCTGGACGCTCCATCAAAAGTTGTTGTGACAGAGAAGAGAGTATATCCACATCAACAAGCACCCGAGCATAGAAGCCAAGGATTGTATTCATAGTACAATCATCTAACGCAAAAGGAGTATCGATCCCTCTTATAAAGAAAATAGCACGGGGATATCAATACTCCAAAGGGAGGCTATGAATTATGACCCAACACTACACCTTAGTAAGCTTTACAGTTGCTAGAACGAAGTTCTTAGTCTATTCAAAGACCCGCAAAAATCCTGGAGAGAGATTCCAAGATCCAACGGTCAACATATGCCTCATGTCTTCCAAATAAATGAACGAAAACTCATAAAATCCCTTGTAAAGAGTAATCGCCTTCCAAAAAGGGATTTTCAAGCAAGGTCAAACTTCCTGCATAGGTCCACGTGTGTTAGAGGTTTGTCTCCTTTAACAAGCACAATCCTACCATACAAGTGATTATTACACTCTTCAAACTTCACTAGCTACACTTCTTATAGAATTTGCACAGAGACAAGATCTCTTTTGGGGCAAAGAGAGGGCGATTGAGACATAGAGATGTCACTAGCTTTATTCAAAGCCGGAGTATATGTCTTCCTCTACAAAACAAATATAAAAAAAAATATTCAGTTTACTTCATATCTTCATTATTGAGGCTTTTCGAGGGGATTGGGAACCTCATGAACTGCATGTCCATCTACAGGAAAAAAACAAACCACGAGAAGAAACTGTAGTTCATCACAAGAAGAACACAATACAAACAAATACGATCATCTAAGAAAAATTAGTACATTTCTATCAAGACAACTGTTAACAATAAAAATACTCACATTTAAAAAACCTTAATTTTCTAAAGAGATAATGAGACTGTATAGTTTTTATTACAATATTTTCTTTTCTCTTGATAATTTCTTGTTACTTCCTATTTTCTACCATTTATATCTCTTATCATTTATATTTCTCATTATTTACTTTTCTAATGATTTACTTTATCTTACATTTTCAATTTTTTGTTGTTGTTGTTAGTTGCTTTAATCTTTACTCTTTTTCTTAACTTTACAAATACAAATTGATTTACTTATTTGCTTCCCTACCATTAAAATGACAACCTCCATGTATGTTCGTCCTCAACTCACGCACTGTATATGGCCACACCATCGCTACCCTTATCTTTTATTTTCTATTTCTCTATTTCCTCCACGTATTCAGTTGTTCATGCCAACGACTACATCGATAACAACCTCCACCTTATTCTTTGTTGCACAACTCTTTATCTACTTACGATGTTTTATATCACATGTTATAAAAGGGAGAAAGAGAAAACTGAAAGAGAGAGGGAGAAGGAAAATGAATGAAATTTTTTAGAATAAAATACATGGAGAGCATAAGAGATTAATGGTTTAAAATGTAGGTTTTAAAAAAAGAAATGGGAAACAAGTATTAGCTTGGCCTACCCTCACAATAAAATATGTTTTATTTTAAATTTAAGAATTATTGTCAATTAGATAGAATTTAAGAATAAATTATATTCAAATTTTGAAAAATTAAAAAATAAGATAAAAGTTAAGAGTGCTGTTATTTTTTCACTTAGGTAAAAGTGTGGATGTGAATGACTTTAACTATAAAATATATTTATATTTTAAAGCTAGAAGTTACCATATATGGTACAAACTCTAAGTATAAGATGATTTTTTTTTTAAATTTTACAAGTTAATATCATCTAGGTTGAATAATAAAATAAATTTTAGAATTAATGAGTTGGCATCTGTAAAAGATCAACTTTAATAAAAATATATTACATTTCTTTTATTTTTCTTAAATTCTTAGAAAAAGTTTATAGTTATTTTAATTGACACTATTGACGTCAATATTCGACTCTAAATTTAGAATGTTAATTAAGTATCATCATATCAATCCGAACATGGTGATGGTATATATGTAGATGAATTTTAAATAAATAATTTTAAAAAAAGTCCCTTTATACATAAGATATTTTAATTTATTAACAACTTTATTAGACATTTTTCTCATTTTTATTTTTAAAAAGTGTTTGTGAAAACCTTCTGAGTCAATTACAGCACCAACACCAGTACTTCAAGTGAAAATAATCTTTATCACAATATATAGAAAGATTGGTAAGACTCGGAAGAGAAATTTATCCAAATAACTTCTATATTATTTTTTTGAAGTAATTTGTCTTATTGGCTAAATATTTTCAAATGGTGGAAGTCTTTAAAAAGTGTAAACAACTTGCATTAACTCTTAAAAATAAAAATATTATTGTTAGTTCTTTTTCAATATATATACCTACATAAAAACTAATATAACTTCAATTTATTATGGCTTTGGATAGAAAAATTTACAATTTTAAGAAAATCTAAATACAAACTAAATTCAAATTGTTACGATAAATTAATTTAAATTTTTAACTTTTTTATTTAAATAGAGCATTTTAAATGCTGATAATAAATGCAATTAACTTTTGACAAAGAAGATAAGATTTTGTTGTTAAGCTTGATAAGAATTTTTGTCAATTGACATTATCACTATTATTTCTAATTCATGTTAGCTATAACTATTTCAGCTAATATTAATCAAATTTTTTCAATATAAATTGTCAGGTTTTGTAATTTACTTTTTAATCGGTTAAAATTTTCCTCAATTGATATTGGACAAAATAATCCTAATCAATGTTATTTAAAAGGTGTATTATTTGACATTACAAAAACAAACCGCAACTATTCAGACATCAATAAAAAAAAAATCTTGCAAACATTGAAAAAAATTATGAAAAGCGTCAATAAAAAAACTCTAATTAACATATGTTAAAAAAATAATGACAATCAAAATTTGTCAAAACTCTGATTAACATCAACTAAATAACATTGGCTATATTGGTAGAAACTAATCCAACAATTTAATAATAAAAGAAAACACCTATCAACGTTAATTAAAAAATCATAATTTCATAAAAGTTGAAGAATAGTTTCATTGTTGCCAATAAAAGAAAACTTAACTAATATTGATAGAAAAGTAGTCTGTTAATGTTGGGTAAGCAAAAATCTTACCTTTCAGTCGAAGAATAACCTTAACCTATAAAGGCAGAAAATAACTTCAGTAGATATTGACTGAAGAAGAAAAATCTCAGTTGGCAACAACTTAAATAAAACCAAAGAAACAAAAGTTGTGTTTAACTGAAAAAAATACCATTGATTTGACAAACAAATTTTTATTAATGTTGGTTGAAAATACACTAAACATAAAAAATTTGGATTATTGAAAATTAATGTTATAGGGGTAAAAGGGTCAATTGTGAAAGTAGCATATAAGTACATGGTGGGTAAAAAAAAATGGAAAAACGTGGCACCTACGGATGAATATATGACAAATATTACGAAGAGAAAAAGTGGCTGCAAGAAGAAAACGAATTCGAATTTGAAAGATTTTGTGTGGTGAGGTTGTTATAAGGGAGGAGGATTGTGAGAATAGGGATGTGGAATATTTTGATGATTGTCTCCATCGTGGCCCTTAGGAGAATTTCTTCTTTCTAGAATTTGTATATACATTCACTCTATCAGTGGATGTTTTCTTTTCTTGGATGAAACTTTTGTGACTTGTAATTGTTTTTCAATAATACTATACAAATTCTTTTCTTTATAATCTCATATGATCTAAGTTGGTGAGTGAGATATAACATTGGTGCTTTTATTGTAACAATGGCGGAAAATACCAAACTAAAGAAGCTTGGAAATGATGTCAAGAAGATCCTAGAGCTCGTGGAGGAACGCAATGCTGATTATGAGTCATGTTTTACGCAATTGGAATTTGCTATGAAGGAATTTTTAACAGGGCGCACTAGTGCTGGGTTAAACGTTGACACTGATCGGACAAGCTTACACACAACGCCATTCCAAGTTCGCAATGTTAAACTGGATTTTCCGAAGTTTGATGGCTCGAATGTGTTTCAGTGGGTCTTTCAAGCAGGACAATTTTTTGACTACTATGCCACACCGGATTTACAACGCTTGACGATAGCCGCCATCCACCTTAAGAAAGACGTTGTACCATGGTCTCAGATGATGCAGAAAAACAACCTGTTTCCCTTTTGGAAAAGTTTCACGAGAGCCTTAGAGGTGGAGTTTGGTCCCTCCCCTTTTGAATGCCCTTGTTCTAAGTTATTTAAGCTAAACCAAAATACTTTGGTGGAGGAATACTATGCGCAATTCACATCACTAGCAAATAGAATCACGGGAATCACGATGGATGCATTGTTGGACTATTTCATTAGTGGGTTAAAGATGGAGATTCATAGAGATGTCTTATCTCAAAGCGCCCATTCGTTATTAGAGACAGTATCCCTAGCCAGATTGTTTAAAGGAAAGCATATCAATACTGTTACTTCACACTTCACCTAACCTATCGCTGCCCATCAAAACCTAATACCTTACCTGGCCTCCTTCCCCCACCCACTCAAAAACTAAACCCACCACCTCCTAGAACGCACAATATCAGACAAATCTCCCCAACCGAAATGCAACTACGACGTGAAAAGGGATTGTGTTACACATGTGATGACAAGTTCACACCGACACATAAATGTCCCAACAAACAATATCTGCTCCTTTGTTTCACCGATGCCAAGGATCAACATCCTGACAAAGATTTCCCTACTGCTTCTATAGAAGATATAGAGCATACTACAGACAATGCACTACAACATCATTTGTTATATAATGCTTTAAAAGGCTCCACAAGACTTGGTACTATGAGATTCCATGGGTCCATTAATGGCCTCACGGTGCAAATCTTGTTAAATATTGGTAACTCTGACAATTTTTTGCATCCTCGCATTGCACAACACTTGAAGCTGCTCGTGGAACCTATTTCTAGTTTTCTAGTCTTGGTTGGCAATGGGAATGCACTTCGGGTGGAAGGATTAGTGAATGCAATCTCAGTTTTGGTGTAAGGTCATAAACTAACACTACTAGTCTATTTTTTGCCTATCACGGGTGCTAATCTTGTCTTGAGGGCTTCATGGCTAGCAACATTGGGTCCACATATTTCTGACTATAGCAACATGCAATAGAAGTTTTATTCTGGAGGAGCGTTTATAACCTTGCATGGGGAAAAAACCACTTTACCTACACCAGCACATCATAATCACGTTAAAAGGTTCTTTCACATATAGGCCATAGTTGAGTTATTTACCATTCAAGTTCACGCTTCAGATGCTTCATCAGATGTATCTCCCACCTTTTCCCATGATGTTCCACTAGAGTTAGCAGTGATATTACACACATACAAGGAGGTGTTTGAAAAGCCTTCAGGTCTCCCACCTGATTGTCATCAGAACCATATTATCTCACTCATTTCTGGAAGCCAACCAGTGAAAGTGAAAGTGAAACCATACAGATACCCCCACAACCACAGCCCAAATTGAGAAGATGGTTGTTGAAATGCTCAAAGAAGGTATTATAGCCCCTAGTACCAGTCCATTTTCTTATCTTATTCTTTTAGTTAAGAAGAAAGATGAAACATGACACTTTTGTATGGATTATCGAGCTCTAAATGCAATTACTATTAAAGATAGCTTCCCTATACCCACTGTGCATGAACTATTGGATGAGTTGTACAGTGCCAAATTTTTTTCCAAACTGAATTTACACTCGGGCTATCATCAAATCTTGATATCTCCTGAAGATAGATATAAAACAGCTTTTCGAACTCATCAAGGTCACTTTGAATGACCTGTTATGCCTTTTGGTCTTACAAATGCACTCGCCACATTCCAAAGTGTGATAAATCATTTCTTTCAGGGATTGCTCAGAAAATTTGTACTGGTGTTTTTTTATGATATCCTTGTTTTTAGCTCTTCATGGTTACAACATATTCACCACTTGTTTGAGGTTCTACGCCTATTACAGCACAACAAACTTTATGCTAAGCTCTCCAAGTGTCAATTTGGCTTAAGTGAGATTGATTACTTAGGTCACACAGTTTCTGGAAATGGAGTGGCAATGGACCAATCAAAGGTACAAGCAGTCTTAGCCTAGCTCTTTCCAAAAAATCTGAAACAACTACAGGGTTTTTTAGGCTTAACTGGGTATTATAGAAGATTTATTAAGGGGTATGCTTCTATTGTTGCTCCTTTAACTAATCTTCTAAAGAAAGGCAATTTCCACTGGACCCTAGAAACTACTGTAGCCTTTGAAAAATTGAAGTTGGTAATAATAGTAGCTCATGTATTGGCACTTCCAGATTTCTCACAAATCTTTATTGTTGAAACAGATGCCTCAGGAAGTGGTATTTGGGAAATCCTTAGCCAAAATCACCACCCTATTGCCTATTTCTCTAGAAAATTATCTCACACCATGAAAAAGAAATCGGCTTACACAAGAGAGTTGTATATTATCACTACAACAATTGCCAAATTCAGACATTACTTGTTAGGCCACAAGTTCATTATTAGAACCAACCAAAAAAGCATCAGATGCCTGTTGGATCAAACTATCCAAACACCAGAACAACAAGCTTGGCTCCATAAATTTCTTGGCTATGACTTTTCCATTGAAAACAAACTAGGCAAAGAAAATGAAGGTGTTTATGCTCTTTCCAGATTCTTCTGCATGGTGATCTCACAACTTACTTGGGATTTTACATACATGCTCACAGTTGCAATACAATCGGACGAGACATATAGTTGCAATACAATCGGACGAGACATATAGGGGGATTGTAAAAGCCTACAATCAGGGTCACCCACCCCACCTTAATTATTTTGTCTAAAACAAGTTGTTGTACTAAAAAACACGCCTAGTTATTCCTCCCCAGGATAACTTAATTCAATAAAATCTTGCATGAATTCATGACTCCCCTTTAGGAGGCCACACGGGGGTTGCTAGGACAACTGCTCATATATTGGCTAATTCTTTTGGCATGGAATGTACAAGGACATAAAAAAAACATATTCAACAGTGTCTCACATGTCAGAAAACCAAGACTAGCACAAATTTATCTCAAGGATTATTATAACCGCTCCCGATTCCTGCACAAATATGGAAAGATGTGACTATGAATTTCATTGTGGGTCTTCCTCATTCTCAAGGATATACAACCATTTTGGTTGTGATTGACAGAGTATCAAAATATGCTCACTTTGCCACGTTGAAAACTGATTACACATGAAAACAGGTTGCAGAGGTGTATTTCAAGGTTATCGTGAAGCTTCATGGGTTCCCAAATCTATAGTCTCAGATCGTGATTGAGTTTTTACTAGCAGCTTTTAGCAACACTTGTTTAAATTAAGTGCACAACATTAGCCATGAGTTCAACATACCATCCTCAAAGTGATGGTCAATTAGAGGCTCTCAATAAATACCTTGAGATGTATTTACAATGTTTTGCTGGTGAACCTCCGAAAGAATAGCCAAAATTCTTAACATTGGCAGAAATATAGTACAACAGTTCCTTCCAAACTAGCATTGGAATGACTCCATTTCGAGCTGTATATGGTCGTGACCCATCTACCATACATAAATATCAATTAGATCACACTGATCCTCCCTCCTTACAAGAGTTTTTGCACCAACATAATGACATTCTATCTCAATTGAAGAAGAATCTCGTGAAAGCTCAAATTCACATGAAGAAATTTGTTGACAAACAAAGAATTCCATTGGAATTTCAAGTTGGTAGTTGGTTTTTGTCAAACTGCAACCATACCAACAACACTCAATGCACCTTCACCGGAACCAAAAGCTTAGCCTCCAGTACTTTGGCCCAATTTTAGTGATTGAAAGGATTGACTTAGTTGCTTATAAATTGCAGTTACCACCCACTACTAGAATTCGCCCTATTTTCCATCTTTCACTTTTGAATAAATACTATGGTGATCATCCACAATCACATGTACCCATGCTGTTGCTCACCACTGCAAAAGGTTCAGTCATCCAACCACAACACATTTTGGCATCATATGTAATATTACGTGATACCAAACAAGTTCTGCAACTCCTCATCCAATGGGAAAGCCTTGATGCATCACATAGTACGTGGGAGAATCTCAATATCATCATAAGGGACTATCCAAATTTCAACCTTGAGGACAAGGTTGCTTTCGATGGCGAAGGAAATGTTATGGGATAAAAAAGTCAATTGCAAAAGTAGCAGATAAGGACACTGAGTTGAGTAAAACAAAGAAATAGAAATGTGGTACCTACAAATGAATATATGACAAATATTACAAAGAGAAAAAGTGGACGCAAGAAAATAACGAATCAGAATTTGAAAGATTTTTTGTGGTGCGATTGTTATAAGGGAGCAGGCTCTTGTGAGCAGAGGGGTGTGGAATATTTTGATGATTGTCTCCCTCTTGACCCTTAAGAAAAATTCTTCTTTCTAGAATCGGTATACACATTCACTATGTTAGTGGATGTTTTTCTTTCTTGTATAAAACTTTTGTGACCTGCAATTGTTTCTCAATAATACTATACAAATTCTTTTCTTCATAATCGCATCTGATTTTAATTGGTGAGGGAGATATAACAATTAACTATTTAAAAGAAAATTTTGCTCATATAAATTTAAAAAATAATATTGAACTCAGATCACTAAGATATTAATAGAGTTGGTAATATAAATTTAAAAAATAATATTGAACTCAGATCACTAAGATATTAATAGAGTTGGTAATATCTCGATCTTAAATAAACTAAAATTATCCTAAGGAAAAAATACCAACATCAAACCAATATAAAGTACCAATATAAAATATGAAAGTATGAAAAGATAAGACATAAATGTCACATAGATAAATATAATGTCATATAATAGAGTATATCAATATTTTAAATTTTTATTTTTTAGGTAAAAATTAATAAGCATTCAAATTATTCTTATAAATTTTAAAATTTTCTTTTTAAAATTTTCTACGATAAAATATATTTTATTATAAAACATTTTACATTCTTTAAAAAAATAACTACCCTCTAAAATTTTCTTCATATACAAAAAAAATCTTTAAAACGAGGAAAGAAAAGAAGCGATAGATGTCTTGTCCCACCTTGGATGCACAAATAATACAGAAATATGCTTGAAACATGTTACTACACAAATATGTTGTGTTGAAACATGTTACTACACAAATATGCTTCCTAGGTGGTGGACCGTGACCCATCTTAGGGGTGTTTTAACTTGTAGCACTACGTGGCATTTTCTTGGCTTCCATGGACTACACACATCATTCATCAACCTATAATTCCCCATCATTCTTTTCCCTACTACTTTATTATTCCCAGTACTGCAGCATCTACTACCCATCAAAGTGCACCAACTATAACCAAGAATCTATCACGTTTCCAAGACCATGACTTAATCATGTGAATAAAGGAAAAGCAGATGAGTGGCACGGTTTGGTGATCCTGCATTCTCAAGTTCAAAAGTTTGAAAACTATTTGGCGTGCTTGTAACGTACCATATCTTGTCAAAAGTTTATTCAATAAAATGTACTTGTTTTATTCCACCTCTCAGTTTCTAGAATGATGGATTTGGTATAATTGATGTGTGTAAAACTCGTCAAGAATAGAAGAATTTCGTTTAGATTGTAAAAGGTATAGCTATTAACTCCTAAAAATCATATCCCATCTGTAAAAAGCCTAAACCAAACACGGTTTAAGCTTATCCATATTCAACTGTTCTAAACGCGTGAAAATTCCGTTTATAGTAAGTCTTTACACTGTTTTCACTCTTCTAAACTAAGAAAAAGTCCATTTTAAAATGGGAAAATTGACCATTGAAAACTACGATAAAATCAAGTTCATTTATAATAAACTAAAAATAATCGGAATCACAATAATCCTCTAAACCTCTTCATACTTTAGGATAGGCAAATCCTTCTTTACATGATGAAGTGTAACATCTTCCCTCTATCTAACATGGAATGTGACATTTTGGAAGGGTGGAAAATTTTATGTAAAAAAATAATCCAAGAATCAAAACTTTACCAAGAGACACTGTTAGCAAGGATAAAAAATCATGGAAGGCTTCTCGGTTAGAAAAAGAAGATATAATGAAAACAAAAAACAGAAGGATAAGCAATAAAGGGAACTTCACTCACAAGGTAAATTAGTGCTAGAGTCAGCTTCCTAAGAGCAGGCAGATGATGTATGTGCATACATAAATTATCAGTTTTCACTTGCAACATCCGAAATACAAAGTAGAGGGGAAACCAGTAAAAGAGGGTTTCTCCCATTAAAGTAAGAACTTAAAAGCTTCAGCCACATAAGAGAGTAGCTGATGATGATGCATGAAGTTCCTATACCATACAATACAACTTTTACATAACCACAGTTTTTAGTATTATACTCTTTACATGTTATTGGAAAGACATGCTATGATGCTACACGTTCATATTGTGATTCAGTTTTGGCTGGAGAAAGCAACTAGCCAAGCCATCCACAACGTTCTCGCTATTCATAACTTGTCCACGCAACAAAAGATGGACTAAACTGCTAAACTATCCTCTTATTTACCTGCATAAATGCAAGCAACTGATTAATAACAAACCATAAAATCAAAAGATGTTACATATAAAACAGGAAACGTGAATAGCAGTTCAAAAATATGGTCAAATGTACATGGAGTTGTATGTACATACTGAAAATGGATAAGGTCCTCACGACCCTTCTCCTTTGCTCATTTTTTCCTTATGAATTTCTATTACTATGCAGTTGTGGAAGATGGTAGGTTCCTATTTACAAATCTTCACCAGAGATTTTCTAAATAAGAAGAAATAACACAATCTAGTATATAACTCCACATTGTGCCTATAAATCAAAATGGAACATCAAAAGCTCACAGGACAGGATTTGCATGAATTATACTCCACGGCTCTCCATGGAGAGACTTAACTTCTAGCCGAGATGTCAAAATTCATAGTTCATAGTAATGACTAACATGAATTTAAATAAAAAAAGAAAATATATATATATATATATATATATATATATATATATATATATATATATATATATATATATATATA